>Ga0316207_10004304_pt1 | contig 12440 bp, 11 predicted proteins | sample 6weekpyrite_MG_FD_204943 | JGI IMG/M metagenome (GOLD analysis project Ga0316207, IMG submission 204943) | Microbial mat bacterial communities from mineral coupon in-situ incubated in ocean water Damariscotta River, Maine, United States -... | ecosystem: Environmental > Aquatic > Marine >... | reverse complement strand
GTCGCAATTGAACGACCGCTCGCAAAACAGGCAATCAAAATTTTAAACGAAGAAAAAATTAAAGGCCGACGACTTAAGGCAAGGTTAATAGCATAAATATTTAAATCCTGGGGTTAAAGTTAGCATTTAGGATGTATTAACAAAATTCAATGACTATTCTAACCCCTGACTTACGTTATAGCCAAAATTTATTCAGCGATAATAGTGGTCGTTGCTTTACCACCTGCCAATAAATTAATTTTAACCGCGTAACGCCCTTTTTTATTCGCCACTTTCACTGGTACGCTGAGGAAACTGCCATTTCCGCCAATTGTTGTTATGCCCACAGGTGGCAGAATTTCTCCACGATGCTTCTTGTCTGGACCTTTCATAACAATAACACCTATTTTTTCAACTTCACCAACGGCATTATATCGAATCAAGTTTGCGCGCCATGGTTTCTTTTCATTAACTTCATAACTGACACCTTCAATGCCTGTTTGAGGAATAAAAGAATCACTTGTAAATTTACCGCGCACTTCAGGGTTAAGTGCAGCAAACAAGAGAAAACGTGGTGCATACGGATAACCAGCCGAAAAAGGAGCTGTTTTAGTGGTATTAGTTAATGCTATTCCAGGTGCGACACGTTGAAAGTCTATCATCTCAATTGTTTCTACCGAAGGTGAACCACCGGGTGTCGTGCGTAAACCTGCATTCGTATTGTGAACCTGTGGGCCAATAGCAGCTTGGAAAGTAACATTGCCTTCACCTTCTGCAATAAGCTGATTGTCTTTATTAAAGATGCGAACTTCTACCTCTCCTTCTTCACCGGCATCACCGTTAATAAATGGCATACCCGATACGTTTCGTGGATTAGGTCGAATATGAATAACCTTCATACCAATTTCATTTGCACGAGCATTTTCTAACCCATTAGCGCCTGTGCCGCCAAGCGGTGTAACAGTAATTAGGTTTTTACCATTATCCGATACACTCCAGTTACCGCGCGCCACGGTATCACCAGCCTGAAATATAATCGGGTTTTGTGGCCCGATTGTTAAAATTAAATTTGCATTAGGGTTAATGGGTACTGGTTCTATTAAGCCGGTTTGTGCATTCACACGCGTATTACGCTTGAACTCATCGCTTAATTCAACTTCCATCCTGCCACCAGCCGGTATTTGATAACCGAAAACAGAGGGATCGAGTGCACGTTTAAGTCCGAAACCCGATGCATTAAAGATAAGATTAAATTCAGTTGGTTCGTTAGCGACAAGACCATTCATTACGACAGGCGCACTGATAATACCGGCAACGATATTAGAATCACCATCATCATTTTCTTTATCGCCATCTGCAAAGGAAAATGATTTTGTGAGAAAAGATAAGCTAATAATAAGCAATCCAGACCATAGTTTTTTTTGATGAGTATCAAACATTATTTTCTCCATTACATTATTAAAGGTGATAGTTGAGTAGTTCAAAAAGACAGACTTCCATGTAAATAAAGCGTCCCGGCTTATGTTTATTGAACAGCGTTATATATAGAGATAAGACCAGCCCTGTTGCTTGCGTTTTTCAATCCATTGCGGACCTGAAGCAACAAGCATGGCGCTCTTTATAATTTCTATTTTGTTTCTTTGTTTTCGCTGTAATTTATTAAAGGTTTTACCACACGCGATAAAAGAAATATTATTGTATTTTTTCTTCATTACCTGAATAGCATAAATATAATCAGACTTATCTGTTTGTAATAAAACCATACCAGGGCCAGTAAAGATAACTTCTATTTTTCGTGTCACTGGTTGATTATCAGATTTATCCAGTAAAGAAGTAAGAATAACAAACAACCTGCTTACTGATTTTTTGTCTGCCGTTCTTAAATCTAAAACAAGATTACCTTTTTGATGCTGCTCACCCCTGTGACTATCTGTGCCTGATATTTCCATCATAGACGGAGTTAAATTAAATTGATGCATTGAGAAAGCAATGACACTTATAAATACGATGGAGGCAATCATTGTTAAAAAGCCATATGTTCCTGCAGGTTTTAAACGGAGTGGTATTGATTTAGTCGTAACACTCGGTTTAGCTGCTTGTACAAGCCCCTTTAAATTACGTGCATCTTCAATAGCCCCGGAAAGCTGCTGGTCAGAGCCCGCAAGCTCAACAATAAAATCATGTTCTTCTGCTTCAAGTTCGTTATCAATAAAAGCATTAATCATTTCATCAGAGACTGGGTTCTGCTGATTCACTTAATTCTCCGTAAATTCATTCCATTCATAGATGTAATACTTGATGCATTGGAATTAGATTCTGGCGATTGTATTCGCAACTCAAGTAATTGACGTAAATTGTTGCGTGCACGTCCTAACCGGCTCATCACTGTCCCGAGTTTAATGTCAAGCACCCGTGCAACCTCACGATATGACATGCCTTCCATATCAACGAGCACCAGAATTTTTTGATGTTCTGCAGATAACAAACTAATTGCTGCTTGTACACGTGCAACCGTACGAGACGACTCAAGCTGTAAAACCGGCCCAAACTCATCGGTCAAGCTATCTTCTTCAAGCGTGAATAGGTTTTTTCTTTTACGCAGATATTGACGATGCGCGTTAACCAGAATTCGTATTATCCAGCACTCAAATGAATCAGGGTCACGGAGTTGTGAATATTTCGTTAAAGCAATGGAAACGGTATCCTGGATTAAATCTTCACAAACATCATGTGTGCATCCCCAACTCTGGGCTATTGAATATAGTCGTGGAACCATAGTCGTTATACGGTTCTCCAGGCATTTTCTTTTCCAGAATACCATTTATTAAATTTACCCAAATGTGGTCATTAAAGCCCTGCTATTGAGTACTAGGATACACAAAGGCCGTTTTTATTCCCTTGTTTAAGCTATTTTTTGAAAAAGAATAAGAAAATTCTGCTTTTTAGTCTTATTGGTTAAAAAACTAGCAGTTATTTATGATGAAGTTAGATTAACTTATTTTATATTCCAGTCATTGACTATAACAAGCGCTATATTAATAACACTGTGCTTTTTATAACTTTATTGAACCTATATTGGATTTTAAGTGAAAAGTTTTTGATAACACTTTCCAGCATCTGACGCTAATGAATCACTTAATGCAAACCCCGCTATCTTGCTAGCGTCGGCGATTTCGAAATAACTCCCTTTCTGATTGCTACTAATCATTTTCCAGGCTTCAGTATCGTTTGCATCAACAGGACGACAGACACTCATTGGCATAGTTTGTGTTTTTATTTTCACCATCGGTGGTATAGCTGAAAAACATTGATGCTCACCCATTAAGTCTGCTGCAATCGCTTCGGCCTGGCGACGAATGGGTTCGATGTAAGCAAACAACTTACCATTAACCGAGGCGCAATCTCCTAAAGCATAGATATTAGCATCAGAAGTACGCATATCATTATCCACGACAATACCTACATCCACTTTTAATTTGCTCTTATTTGCCAAAGCTGTGTTGGTTACCAGACCTGCTGCTGATATCACAAGATCCGTTGAAAATACAACACCATCTGAAAGTGTTGCTTTCAGTCCAGTCGTGTCTTTATCAAGACTTTTCAGGGTGGCGCCAAAGATCCAGTTAACGCCTTTATTCGAAAGACGTTGCTGAAATTCGTAAGCCATTAAATCTGGAATTAAACCTGCCAGAGGATAACTGCCAGGATCAATAACTGTAACCTGATAGCCGGCCTTAGTTAAATCATCTGTAAATTCACTCCCGATTAATCCGGCACCAAGTATTGAGATTTTTTTTACTCCTTCAGTCAATCGTTGTTGCAGTTTTTTAAATGAGCGTAAATCATTTACTCGTATAATACTTTCTGCCGCATCTCCATCAATTGCAAGTTCGCGCTGATGGGCACCCAATGCAAGAATCAGTTTTCCATATTCGATCCCACCCTTCGCCGTGGTCAAACGTTTTCGGTTGGTATCTATTTTTAACACTTTAGTATCAGGACGAACCTCTATATTGAGTTCAGTAGCACGGGAGCCTGCATCTTTATCAACTAAATCGTCAGCATCTCGCCCTTGTGAAATAGCTAAAGATAAGGCAGGTTTTGGATAAACCATACCGCTACACGCGCTAATCAATAAAACTGGGCGCTCAGGATCCCGACGACGAATCGCTTCGGCAGCTGACCAGCCTGCAATACCGGCTCCAACTATAACGATATAGTCTTTACCACCGCGACTCAGTTTCGAAGGTACTTTTTTAACTGATACAGATTTATTGATAGTCCTGGCAGGCATGTCAGGTAATAATCGAAGATCACTCTTTGTCATGCCGCAAAGCGGGCATTGCCAAGCATCAGGAATATCCTGATAACGCGTTCCGGGTGCTAAGCCTGAATCAGGATCACCTTTCGCTTCATCATAAATATAACCACAGGCATCACAAAGCCAACGTTGGTATGCAACATCACTCATTTTAAGACTCCGCAACGGAAGCTAAAATATTATCAAAGATTCCATCAAGTTCACTCCCTACACTCATTAAAGCTTCCGATTCATAAGGCATAAATACCTCTGTCGGCATACGACAGGCAACAATGGTTGCGGCACCCTCTTCGTAAACGTGTATTCTTAACGGAATATCATGACCGGCTGCTTTACAGGCATCCCATACTAGAATAGCAAAGTCGGGACGGAAAATTTCCAGAATCTGATCAGCAGGAACAGTCTTACCCATTTTTGCAGCGTTAGCCTGCCCATTAATATGAGCAACGACACGCATTCCTTCTGTTTCAACGGCAGCTAAAAGTTTTTCAATGGCTTCATTCGCACTTAACGAAGTCGTCAATGTTTTCATAATGTCCTCTTAAATTAATTCTTCATCAATTAGGTTGATGATCTTATCTTTACTATTATGCAGCACTAACCAGTCGATCCAGTTCCTTGCGTAAATGTTTAATCGCCGGAGTGACTATCGCAACGAAATATGACTCGCGTAATTTTCGTTGTGCTGGCGCTGTTTTTAAATAACCTTTAGCACCGGTATGTAACATGGCTGACTGTGATGCACGTAAAGCCAGTTCACCAGCAGCCAAACGTAGTTGTAACAGATCCTGGAAAAATTCATCTGATGTTTCAAAGGGTTCCTCAGCTAATGCCAGTATCGCATCAAGAGCATCATCCAGCTCGCTTTGTAACTCATCTGGACGATCGTCCAGATAAGCATTGACATGCCCCAGTACAGGTTCAACATCCTGACAGAGATCAATGCACGACTGTATATTTCCTAAACCCATTCCAAACTGTAATAAAACAATGCCAGAACGTGCACGTTTAAGAAATGCAGCGCCATCATCATCTATAATCATGTCGTCAGGAATAAATACGTTGTCAAAAATACACGCAAAGGTGCGTGTACCTTCAAGCGCAGTAAAATGTGCAGACAAGCGCAAAGTAAATCCCTCACTTGCACAATCAATCAGTGCCATAACAGATTGCCCGTCACTATCTTGAAGAGCAAACAAGGTGCCAAAGACATGATCTTTACCCAGGTTAGAAACCCAGGGTAAAGATCCATTTACAATATAACCGCCTTCAACACGTTTACCTTTTAGACGTAACTCTTCAATGCCTGCAAACGCTTTCATCGTATTGGACATACCACTACCACCCAGTACTTCCCCGCTCGCGAGTTTTGGTAACCAGTTATCTCGTACGGTTGGATTCGCCGCATTTTGTAAATACCATGCACAGGTGTTCTGACACCACATAGTAAAACCTGTTGACATGCACTCGTGAGAAACAGATGCCATCGCATATATTGCAGCAGTCATGTCAGATAGTCCATCGCTACGCATTGCGGGTAAATGTTGATCAAAAGCACCTATGCTCCCCAGCTTTCTGAGTATCGCTTCCGGGTACAAACCTTCAATATCAATTTTTGATGTCAGCGGTTTAAGATCCTGGTCAACAATCGCCTGCGTTGCCGACAATAATTCATCAAGAGGCATCGGTAGCTTAGGATAATTGGCTGTATTGTTACTCATTTTGCATATCCTTCAATCTAATATAAAACTTAAGCTGCACTTACCTTAACAGCAACATTATTTCGCAATGTATTTGCAACGGGTGACCAGACATTAGAATGTGAAATAATTTCGTCAATCTTCTCCTGTGGTGCATCACCTTCTGCAGAAACTTTTACGCGGACTTCTGAAAAGCCCAGTGTCTTAGCTTCATCTAAATCACCTGTTCCCCATACCGCAGTCACGTTAATATCGCCTTCAAGTTGCAGCTCAAGTTTGGTTAACTTAATACCTTGTGCTGTGGCATTGGCGTGTACACCTACCGCAAGACAGGCACCTAATGTTGCTAATACGGCTTCAGATGGGTTAGGTGCATTATCTTCACCTAACAGGTGCGGTGGCTCATCGATTAACATAGGTTCAAGATCACGAACATAGGTCTGCATACGGAATTGCCCTTCGCAAACTGTTTTTGCTTTAAGGGTTACAACAGACTCGGGATTCGCTTTACCTTTTTCACCCAGTGCTGTCAGTCCTTCAGCATCAAGTGGACGTAAGCAGCTCATAGACTTGGCAATAGTTTGTGGTGATGTTGTCATTGTTTTCTCTCCAGGTTATTTAATATTTAAAGTAATATAACCAGAGGTTTTGCAAAGCCTATGCCATGATGGTTTTTAATAATAATAACAATGACTTAAATGTTTTTTCGCGAAACAACCGTATTTTCAGGCAGTAACTTGCAATGCCATTTGTCGACAATGTCGACAAATGAAATAGCACTTTGTCATCTTTAAAATAGAAGTTCAAAATACGAGTTATAACAAGGTATCGTTGCATTGAAAATATTTAACGCTAGAAGATAATCAACCACAGAAGAGAACCAACGATAGAAACCCAATGACAGAGTATCTGTTATAGATAACAGGTAAAATCTCGGGTTAAACAGGTTTCAAATTTACTTAAAGATACTATTTTTACAAACAGACAAGTTAAAAATAAGGCAAATGACTAGCACCATTATATTTCAAGCTTTTTTAATCGATAGCGTAATTGCCGTGGCGTCATACCAAGACTAATAGCCGCCCGGGTTTTATTACCATGATTTAACTTCAGTGCATCTTGAATCATTCCCACCTCGTCATCACGTACTCGTGCATAGGGGCGCATGCCATATTGCACATTACTCGATATGGTTGGCATCGCCGGCATAACAGCCGGTGGTTCATAATGTTGTTGTGGCCTTGTTTCACGGATAGGCGCTGGCGTTGCGTCCTGCGTAGTGCCGGTTATTCCTTCCTCTTCAGCAAGAATTTGCTCGATTAGTTCACGCTCAATTAAGGTATTTGAACATAAGAGCACCGCACGTTTAACCAGGTTTTCTAACTGGCGAATATTGCCTGGCCATAGATATGCTTCAAGCCTCTCCAAACTGCCAGGACCAAAAATCGTATTGCGTCCATACTCATCATTGGCACCATTAAGAAAATGACGTGCCAGGATCGAGACATCCCCCTGACGCGCACGCAGTGGTGGTAAACGAATAGGAAAAACATTAAGGCGATAAAAAAGATCTAACCTGAAACGATTTTCATTGACCGCTTCCTGTAAATTTTGATGCGTTGCCGCGACGATGCGTAAGTCTACCGGTATTGACTTAACACTTCCGACTCGCTGAATTTCATGATCTTCCAGCACTTTAAGAAGTTTAGCCTGTAGCTCCAAATCTAAATCACCAATTTCATCTAAAAATAAAGTACCTCCATTGGCAAGTTCGAGTTTACCTTTTTTCGCTGCAGTCGCACCGGTAAATGCACCTTTCTCATGACCAAATAATTCTGACTCAATCAAACTCTCTGGAATTGCTGCACAGTTAATAGCAATAAAAGGTCCTGAAGAACGTCCACTTGCTAAATGTTGCATCCGTGAAAAACGTTCCTTACCTGTGCCTGATTCACCGAGCAATAATACGGTAGTATTGGTATTAGCCACTTGCAAGGCTTGTTCTATTGCACGTTGTAATGCCGAGCTTTCTCCGATGATGCCATATTGCGCGCCGCGACTTTCCAGTTTATTACGCAACAGTTTATTTTCAGATAACAGATGCGCTGTGCGTTCACTGATTAATTCATTGACTCTTAATATCTGACCTATAAAGGTTGCAATAATCTGCAACAATGAAAGGTCTCGTTGAAACTGTCGTTCACGATTTCTTAATCGATGTACAGCTAGGACACCCACAGGCGATTCATCAAGAATAATCGGTACAGCTAAATACGCAACGGCTTCATCGGGCAACTTAACCCTATCCACGGCACGTATCAGGTAGGTTGGCTCTTCATCGATGTTCTGGATTAATGCAAGCTGACCAGTCTGATAAACCTTACCTGTAATCCCTTCGCCAATGTGGTACTGACCTTTGTTACGTTCCAGATCGGTCAGTCCATAGGCATATTTAATTTCTAATTGCCCCGTTTGTTTGTTCGGCAATACAACCCGTCCCCGGTTAAGTCCGAGCAACTGAGATAAGAGACGCAGAATCCCCTGAATGGCGGGTTCAGGATCGGCAGACTGGGTGATAAGATGTGCAGCCTGTTGAATAATCAGTAACTCAGAATCAACTTCTATTTCGGTAGTTTTAATTGTCATAACTTATTCCTGACATTGTCGACATATTTATTACTATGCAAAACTATTGCCATCAAAACTTACGACTGTATAGATAGTTAAATCATTGATAGTTAACTTTTAAGGAAGGAAATTAAAATGAAATTGCACTTAAACAGTGCCTAAAAAACTTTCAATGGATCGAAATATCGCAACATCCATGCTGCTCTATTTCAAAAGTATTAATCCTGATTATGCCAGCTAAAACGTTTAATGAGTTTGACACAGATAGCATCAAGAAAATAACCGAGAATACCTATCACTACCACTATCGCAGCGAGTGTATCGTATTCCAGTGTGTCGCGGGCATCATTAATGGCATAACCGAGTCCACTAGTCACACCAAGATACTCGGCAGGCACTAAAACGATCCAGGCCACACCAACCGCTAAGCGGATACCCGCAAAAATATCTTGACCAATGGCGGGTAAAATAATTCTGCGTAACATCTGAGAACCACCGGCACCTAAATTTCGTGCGACTTTAAACCACAAGGGATCAATTCGACGCACACCCTGTGCGGTGGAAAAAAGAATCGGCCAGATAGCAGCAATCGCAATAAGAAAAACAATCGCTGCATCCCAGGTCGCAAATGCAAGCACTGCGATAGGCATCCACGCCAGTGGGCTAATCATTCGCAAAAACTGAAACGGTATATGAGTAACATCACGCAAACTTGCGTACAAACCTATTGTTACACCGACCGGTACACCAATGATCATGGCCCATAATAATCCCAACCCGATACGTTCGATACTAGGAACGACTGCCTTAATCACCGCACCCGATTGAATTAATTCAATCAGACGGGCAAAGGCAGGCTCAGGTGCAAAATCTGCAAATGAAGATGTGTCTGGATTATTCGCGATCAACCAACCACCAATCCACCAGGCAGTTAATAAACACAAAATGCCAATAACAGAATAACCACCTTTTTGCATTAATATTTTTAATAAATTGCCCCATGCTATGCCACCTTTATTGGTGGCATAGAAAGCCGGCGTTGTGATTTGCTCAGTACTCATATCTTAACAATTTCTTTACGTTCGTATGGATTAGCCGGATCAACACCCGGTGCTTTTTCCCAGCCTTTATGCTTCGCCATGGCTATTTTTACATGCTTATAATCAACCAGATCTTTGGCGACAAATTTAGGATCCAGACCTTTCAGGAATGTTTTCTCGCCACCAACGATAGTATCGTTCATTGCATCTACAATCATTTCAGTGGCTGAAGGATAGGGATAAGGTGAAAAGTCTATACGGCCATTGCCATATTCTTTCTTATGACGTATAGCATGTGGTTTAGCATAATGCCCTTCGTCATAATCAGTCATGGCTCGCACAACGGCTTTGCCAGGCATCGGTAAATACTTTTTACCATCACGCGACATCATCATGGCAACTTCAGCTTTATTTTCCTGGGCATACACTTCAGCTCGCACGATAGCGTTCATCACTTTTTGTGTCCATTCCGGTTTTGCTTTAACAGTATTTTCGTTCATGCAAACAACACAACAAGGATGGTTCTTCCACATATCCCCCGTGAATCGCATAATCTTGCCACCTGCTTTCATTTCACCAAACGCATTAAAGGGTTCGGCAACAATAAAGGCATCAATTTTTCTTGCCGCCAGTGCCGGTGGCATATCCGGTGGCGGCATAATCATCAGGTTAACTTCATCTGCTGCAAGAGGTGCTTTTTGATCTTTAATAACAGGTTTAAGGCCTGCACTGCGTAGCCCCATTTGCAAAACAATATTATGCATCGAGTACCAATAAGGCACAGCGATTTGTTTACCACCAAGGTCTTTAAAATCTTCCGCATCGACATGCTTGCCAACAACTAATGCCGAACCATTAATATGTGCCCACGACATAACCTTCACAGGAAAATTATTGTTGTAACGCATCCATACTGGAATCGGCTTTAATAAATGCACCAGATTAAATTTACCGGCAGCAAAGCCTTCTACCAGTGGAGACCAGCCACGAATTAAAGTCGGTTTTTCTGCTTTTAAACCTTCATCTTCAAAAAATCCCATACCATGAGCAACCAGCAACGCCGTTGCATCTGTAATAGGTAAATAACCAATGCGGACAACTTCATCTTCTGGCACAACCATATTGGCTAAACTCATGCCTGGTAGTGTCATACCGGCAGCAAGTCCACCCATTGCCAACATATCGAGCATAAAATCACGACGGCTCATCTCATGATTTTGTAAATACTCCAGTTCTTCATCTTTATCTTTATATTTGCTCATTACGATTACCTTTCAGGTTATTTTTACTAGGGGGAAAATTTTTTACCAGCGACCTATGCAGCTGCCTGCTTACATTTGTTAACACGGTCAGTTTCTTTTGTTGAACTGACAGAACTGTTGCCAACCAGTTGGTCAAATGTTTTCATTAATGCTTCACGTTCACGACTAAAGGCTTCTGCTGATCGATTTCGCGGATATGGAAGATTAATTTTCACTTCACCAACGATGCGACCAGGATTGGCAGACATAATCAAAACACGGTCGGCCATAGCGGCGGCTTCGTCGATATCATGCGTTACGATGACCATTGTTAAATTCTGTTTCGATGCGATAAGACTCACTTCATCTTGTAAAGATGAACGTGTGAACGCATCAAGCGCAGAAAAGGGTTCATCAAGTAATAGCAGTTCGGGCGTTGTTGCCAAAGAACGCGCGAGTGCAACACGCTGTTGCTGTCCACCAGAAAGGCTTTGCACACTTGCGCTCGCCTTATCTGACAGACCAACGAGTTCAAGTAGCCCGGTAACTTTTTCCTGGTCTGTAATGCCGGCCAGGGTTAAACCTAAAGCTACATTTTCCTGAACATTCATCCAGGGATAGAGCGAAGGTTTTTGGAACATCATGTTCCATTTGGCACTTGGCCGAGAAACCTGATGACTATTAATTCGCACACAACCATCACTAGGCATTAACAGACCCGCTAACATATGTAACAGGGTTGATTTACCGCAACCACTACGCCCAATTAGTGCCACTTTTTCACCTGGCGAAATGGTCACCGCGATATCTTCCAAAGTTGAAGTCGCCTGACCTTTGTAGGTATGGCTGATGTAATCAATACTGATATTGGCGCTCATTTCAAATCCTCAAGTTAAGTTCGCTTATGTCATTGCAGCGATCATGCCAGCAACGCTATCTAATTGATTTTATTAAGTTAACTTACTTTTTTATTAAAAATAACCATGACTATTTCAAGCCAATGACGACAATGTCAGACAATTTAGACAAATAAGCTGTATTTTTGCACCAATATATCGCACGATAGCTATAAGTCATTGTTTATACTGATTTTTACTGGTGTGGCATTACATTTGCTATTTACCATAACAACTATCCAGAGCAATACATTCTAAAAACGTAATTAATGAGGAAAGATGATGAAAAAAAGTGAAATGAAAGAAATAATTCTTGAGCTAAAAAAAGAGAAAGGTTTAACCTGGACCGCAATCGCCGAAAAAGCCGGTTTATCAACTGAATATACCTGCTCAGCATGCCTTGGTATGAATCACTTGGATAAAGCCGAAGCTGACTCTGTTGCAGAAATTTTAGGTATGGGCGCAGAGCTTTCTGCTGCGTTACAAGAGTATCCAACCAAAACATGGGATCAAGTAGTACCGACTGACCCTGTTATTTATCGCTGGTATGAAATCGTTGGCGTTTATGGTGAAACGATTAAAGAAATCATCAATGAAAAATTCGGTGACGGTATTATGAGTGCAATCGATTTTAC
>Ga0316207_10004301_pt1 | contig 12444 bp, 9 predicted proteins | sample 6weekpyrite_MG_FD_204943 | JGI IMG/M metagenome (GOLD analysis project Ga0316207, IMG submission 204943) | Microbial mat bacterial communities from mineral coupon in-situ incubated in ocean water Damariscotta River, Maine, United States -... | ecosystem: Environmental > Aquatic > Marine >... | reverse complement strand
CGTTTGCGATTATTTCGCATCCCGATGCAGGTAAAACGACCCTGACTGAGAAATTATTATTATTTGGAAGAGCGATTCAGGCATCGGGTACCGTTAAAGGTAAAAAATCTGATCGTCATGCCACTTCAGACTGGATGGAATTGGAAAAAGAGCGGGGTATTTCGGTAACTTCTGCGGTAATGCAGTTTCCGTATAAGGATTGCATTGTCAACTTGCTCGACACACCGGGGCATGAAGATTTCTCTGAGGATACTTATCGTACATTGACTGCGGTTGATTCGGCTTTGATGGTGATCGATTGTGCTAAAGGTGTAGAAGATCGCACTATTAAGTTAATGGATGTATGTCGTTTACGTGATACACCAATTTTAACTTTTATTAACAAGCTTGATCGCGAAGGACGAGATCCCATTGAGTTATTGGATGAAGTTGAAAATATTTTAAAAATTAACTGCGCGCCTATTACCTGGCCTATCGGCATGGGTAAGGGACTTAAAGGTGTCTTTCATTTATATAACGATTCGGTACATCTTTTTAGTGCAACACACGGCGGAAAAATTCAAGAAGGTGAAGTGATTCAAGGCCTGGATAACCCTAAGCTAAAAGATGTTTTGGGTGAAGGCGTTGTTGAAGATTTACGTGATGAAATCGAATTAGTTAAAGGTGCGAGCCATGAATTTAATCAAGAAGAATTTTTAGCCGGAAAATTGACCCCTGTTTTTTTTGGTTCAGCGACAAATAACTTTGGTATTGAAGAATTATTAGATTACTTTGCATCAGCTGCTCCGGGTCCACAAATGCGCGCAACGCATGAACGTGATGTAAAACCTGAAGAAGAAAAATTCACGGGTTTTATTTTTAAAATTCAAGCAAATATGGATCCATCTCATCGTGATCGGGTTGCCTTTATGCGGGTTTGTTCTGGAACATATGAGCAGGGCATGAAAATGAAACACGTACGTATTAATAAAGATGTCAAAGTCGCAAATGCGATTACTTTTATGGCACGTGAACGTGAAAATGTAGAAGCTGCTTATCCTGGTGATATTATTGGTCTACACAATCATGGCACGATTCAAATTGGTGACACTTTTACACAAGGTGAGTCGTTGAAGTTTAGTGGTATCCCTAACTTTGCGCCTGAACTTTTCCGTCGCGTGCGCTTGAAAGATCCACTAAAAATGAAAGCGCTACAAAAAGGTTTGGATCAACTTAGCGAAGAAGGTGCAACACAGGTTTTTCGTCCTTTAAATAATAATGATGTTATTGTTGGTGCTGTGGGGGTTTTACAGTTTGATGTTGTTGCTTATCGTCTAAAAGAAGAATACAGCGTGGAATGTGGATTTGAAGCGGTTAATGTTAATACCGCGCGTTGGGTCGAATGTGACGATGAAAAAATGCTGCAAGACTTCAATAAAAAAGCAGCAGATAATCTTGCTCTTGATGCAGGAGGAAGTTTGACCTACCTTGCGCCAACGCGAGTTAACTTAGATTTAACCATTGAGCGCTGGCCAGATGTAGATTTTAGGGCTACAAGAGAGCACTAACTCATTGATCTTTAAATATTTAATCAGAAGGAGCATATAGCTCCTTTTTTATACATTATTTTTAAGTTTACCGTTTAATTGTCGATATATAGTTTAGAAACGGTAATTTTAGAGAGTACATAATGGCTATTGATAAGACACTTTATGATCGCTTAGGTGGTAAAGAAACTTTTATAAAAGTGCATAAGATATTTTATGATAAGGCCTATGCGCATCCATGGTTGCGTAAATATTTTACAGATAAACCACAAGAGGTATTGGAAAACCAACAAACTGACTTTATGGTTCAGTTAATGGGCGGGCCCAAAATTTATGGTGGAAAATCGCCTAAATCTGCACATCAACACATGGTCATAACCGATGAGCTTTTTGATTTACGCTCTACTATGCTTTCTGAGTCGATTAAAGAGGCGGGTATCGCAGATGGTTTGCGGCAAGAATGGCTCGATGCCGATAGAACCTTTAAACGGGCGCTAGAAAAGAACTCAGAAGCAGAGTGTACGCAGGCATATCCCAACCAGCCTATTTTGAATTTCCCTCGCTAAAACGTATTTAAAAATGAGCTATTGATGGTCTGTCTTTTTCGTTAAGATATAGGCATGGGAAGCAAAATAAATAAAACGACTTTTTCATGGGCGTTATATGATTGGGCAAACTCAGCTTATGCAACGGTTGTTTTAGCCGGTTTCTTTCCTTTGTTTTTCAAACAATATTGGAGTGATGCCACTGATGCAACAACGAGTACGTTCCAGCTAGGTTTAAGTAATTCTATTGCGAGCACCATTATTGTTATTCTTGCTCCTGTCCTTGGTGCAATTGCTGATGCAGGCAACCTTAAAAAACGTTTATTATTAATTTTTGCTTCACTTGGGATACTCATGTCTGCCGGACTGTACTTTATTGCAGAACATCAGACCATTCTAGCACTCACTTTTTTTACCTTATCGGCTATTGGTTTTTCAGGTAGTATCATTTTTTATGATGCTTTGTTAATGGATGTGACTGAAGAAAAGAATTATGACCAAATATCTAGCTTTGGTTATGCGCTGGGTTATTTAGGTGGCGGTGTATTATTTGCTTTTGATGTTTATATAACCATTCACCCAGAACTATTTGGATTTCATGATAGTGCAGAAGCCGTTAAATTTTCTTTTTTAACAGTATCAATTTGGTGGTTCATCTTTTCTATTCCTTTATTTATCAATGTTCCTGAAGTATCAAATAAAAATGTAAATCCAAAAAATGGAAAACCTATAATTACTGGTTTTAAACAATTAAAACGCACTTTTCATGCAATAAAAAAATTACGCATGGTATTGCTGTTTTTAATTGCGTATTGGTTATATATCGATGGAGTGGATACGATAATTCGCATGGCTGTTGATTATGGATTGTCCCTGGGGTTTAATTCTACTGACTTGATCACCGCACTACTGATTACACAATTTGTAGGTTTCCCTGCAGCCATTTTTTTTGGTTACTTGGCAAATTATATTGGTACTAAACATGGTCTTTTATTGGCGATTTTTATTTATTTTTTAATGACAGTGTGGGCGTCACAAATAAGCGCAGTATCAGAGTTTTATATGTTGGCAATCATTATCGGGTTAGTCCAGGGAGGCGTACAAGCATTAAGTCGTTCATTTTATGCGCGCATTATTCCTCAGGAACAATCTGCAGAGTTTTTTGGTTTTTATAATATGCTAGGAAAATTTGCTGCTGTGTTAGGGCCGGTTATGATGGGTGGAGTTGCATTGCTTACACAGAATTCACGGCTTTCAATACTGGCAGTAAGTATATTGTTCATATTGGGTGGAATCCTGTTATATTTCGTTAATGAATCAAAAGCAAAACTGAGTCTGATAGATTTTGAACAGAAAAATTAAAGAGTGAGAACATAAATGAGTGATGATGAAAAGAAAGCTCCCAGCTTGCTTGATGTAACTCGAAGTGTATTGTGGGCATTTATAGGCGTTCAGAAAAGTAAAAATCATGAAAGAGATTTTAAGCATGGAAAACCCTGGCAGTATGTTATTGTTGGTTTAATTGGTGTGGCAATTTTTATCGCTGTCATCATTATGGTTGTAAATCTTGCGTTATCTATGGCCGGTTTCTGACAACTTTTTATGTTGTATTAGTGTTATTCTAATGCAGAGTATAGGGTCTTTCTTTTAGAGGAAGTTTTATTATTATAGAATATATTTTGAACGGAAATAACGGATTATATTTCCAGGTCTATGAGTAAATATAAAGTTAGAAACTATTTTTAAAATAGTCGTTTGAAATAATAGAATATGTGTTCTAGAAAAAAGGTGAAAAACTGTGAATGTAACGAATGACAATTTTGTAGAATTAGATATGGATGTTTTTAACGTTCTGAAAAAAATATTTGCAGAGAGGTTCCCTGACGCAGTTGCAAGTCATAATAAGAGTGCATTAAATAATATTAATGCTATTATCGCAGCGATTGAAAAAGGAGATGCTGCTGAATTAGAGGGGGCAGCACATTCCTTAAAAGGTGCTAGCGGACAATTTGGAGCGGTGCTGCTAAGCGAATTGGCCAGAAAAATAGAAATGTACAGCAATAGTAATGAAATAGATAAGGCGAATGAAATGGTTCAGGATATAATAGAAGCCCGCATTTCTGTAGAGGCCTTAATGTTAAAAGAACTTGATTGATTTAATATATAAAATTTTAAAGCCATTTTTTCAAAGTTTCTTTTAATGTTTTTAATGAGATAGGTTTTTGTACGTAATCATCCATTCCTGCTTCAAGACATTTTTCTCTGTCACCCTGCATTGCATTGGCCGTTAAGGCAACAATAATAGATTCGCTCTTTTTTGAATCAAGCTGCCTGATGATTTTTGTTGCTTCTAAACCGCCCATTTTGGGCATATTAAGATCCATAAAAATGAATGCGTAATCATCATTATTTTTTATTTTTTCTATTGCAACTAAGCCATTTTCTGCAATATCTGCTTCTATTGAAAATGTTTTAATCATGGCGAGCATGAGATCCTGGTTTGCTTCATCGTCTTCTACTATAAGAATCTTTTTGCTGTGGGCATCATTATTCTGTGTGTGAATATTAGCGTGAGCTTGTGTTCTTTCTATTTTAGCGGGTTGGGTTGATGGCGTTTCTTCTTTTAAATGATAGGGGAGGATAATCCAAAATGTCGAACCTTCTTTAGGTGTACTATTGACACCAATTTCTCCGCCCATTAATTCAACAAGGCTTTTTGTAATGGTTAGGCCTATTCCTGTTCCATCAACCCGGGTTTTATATTCATCAAGACGATTAAATGGTGTGAATATTTTATCAAGTGCTTCACTTTTTATTCCTATTCCATTGTCTGTGACGCTTATTTTTAATTTTGTTTTGGACGGGTATTCAATGTTAAGCGTAACGGAACCTTCTTTTTTATTATATTTAATAGCATTAGACATTAAGTTTAGTAAAACTTGCTTAAGTCGTTGATGTTCTGTTGTAATATAAATGTTTTCGATGGGGCTGAATTTACAAGTAACTGTAATGTTATTTTTATCAGCTGTAGGCGAAATAAGTGCATAAGCCTCTTTTATTACCTTGTCTAAATTAACTTCATCACTTGAAATCGTTATTTCTCCAGCCTCAATGCTTGAAAGGTCTAATACCTCATTAATTAAACTTAAAAGGTGCATTCCTGCTTTTAACATGACATCAACTTCATAACGATGACTTTCAGAAAGTTTATCTTCAGTATCAGATAGCAGTAGTTCAGAGTAGCCTAAAATTGCATTTAATGGTGTCCGTAGTTCATGACTCATGCGTGAAAGAAATTCAGATTTAGCCATGTTGGCTTTTTGCGCCTGCTCAGAAACTTTTTTTAAGTCTGCTGTTCTTTCTTCAATTCGCTCTTCAAGAACTTCATGTGCAACTTGTAACGCGCCTTCAGCTATTTTTCTTTCAGTTACTTCATTTTTTAACAAGGTATTATTTTTTGATATTGTTTTATAGAGCTGCTGTAGTTCGTTGGTCATACGGTTAAATTCAACGGCAACTTCTTTTAATTCTTGCGCACCTATTATTTGTATTTCTTGACCAAGATTATCTTTGTTTTTTCTTATTTTTCTAAGTTGAATGAGCAGATTGTGAACAGGTGTGGTAGTGCTTTTTCGTAGAATAATAAAGCTGACAATGACGCTTGCTAAAGTAATAACTAGAGCCGTTAAAATAAGAAAGCTTCGTGTTTTATTAAGTTTTATATTTAATTCAGAAATATCGTGGGCGGCAGTTATAGTAAAAAGGTATTCTTGGTTATCAGAATAAAGTTCGTGCCCAGCAAGTAATGCATGTTTCATGGCGCCTTTTGCGGGCCAGTTTTTTGATTTAAATATTTCTGTAGCTTTATTTGATGATATTTTTATTGGTGATCTCAGGCGTTTATCAATGTTTTTTAAGTTATGAATTGGATCTGCAATAATTTGCAAATAACCTTTTGGTATTAACCCACCTATGGGTACCAGGGTAGAATAAAAGTTACGCTTATTCAAACTGCAAAGAGAACTGGTGCTTACGAGTCGCTCAGCGCCAATACGTTTCTTTGCTTTATTTATTAACTCAGTACAAATTATTTTATTAAAATTATTTTCAGGTTTTTCAGTAGATTCTGCGATTAATTTATAATTTATGTCATAGACATAAATTTTTTCGAGATTAATGATACTGGCAGTAACAAAATATTGATTGAAGTGGCGGTTAAGTTCTTTTGATAGTTTTTCTTTATCCTTTTTATAATATATATTTCTGAAATGTTTTTCTTTTTGTAAATTTAGTCCCAGACGAGTTAAATTTTCGTTTAATTCTGCAAGTGAAGTGCTTGTATCATGTTCAATAATTTTTGAAATAGCATTGGTTTGATTATTTAAAGTAATTTTTTGATAGGTTTCACCTGTAAAAATGGCAAGCGAAAGTGATACTAACCCTAAAGCGACTACCGTTAGTGTAATTGAAATTCTTAAACTTGGAAAATTCAATTTCATAATAATTAGCTTGTGATAGAGGTTATTTTGTTACAAAGGGGTATTTTTTTTGCTTCCATTCTTCAAAGCCACCTCGAAACCAAAAAATATTTGTGTAGCCGCATTTTATTGCAACTTTAACAGCGTTAGCACTACGACCGCACTTAGGTCCATTACAGTAAAATGCTGTCGGTGATTTTTTATGAGGTAATATTTTTGTTAGAGTTGCACAACTTGTTTCGGCGTCAGGCAAACTATATGAGCCTTCAATATACCCTAATTGCCGATCACTTTTGATTCTTGAGTCAATAATGATTAAATTAGGTATTTCTTCTACATATTGAATGAGTTTTTCAGAGTTAACCTTTTTGACGCCTTCTATATAATTAGGACTTTTTGCTTCTTTTGCAAAACTGCTTGTTACAAAAGAAAGGAATAAAGCATAAAAAGTGAAACTAAGTATCTTTTCATTCTGTTTGCCCATATTCCAAACCTTTTAATGAGGATATTCTGATTTAAATCAAAATATATTTGTAGTAACTTTTTCACTGTATGTATGTAAATATAGCTTATATCAAGCAGATAAAAAGAAATCACACTTTAAAATAATAGGGTGCTGATACCTATTAAGGTTAAAGTGTTTTAATCTTCTCTATTTGCTGTTGCAAACTCTCCAGTGCTGCTTCAATTTCAGATAACTTGCCCCGTTCTTTTTGCACAACTGCTTCGGGTGCTTTATCGGTAAAGCCTGAGTTAGAGAGTTTGCCTTGCAACTGTTTACTTTGCTTGCTTAATTTCTCTATTTCTTTATCTAATCGTTTTAACTCAACATCCTTATCAATTAACCCTGCCATCGGGATAAGTAGTTTCATTTCACCAACGAGTGATGTTGCTGATTCAGGCGCATCATCACCATCATTTAACCATGTGATACTTTCCAATTTCGCAAGTTTCATCAAGTAGGCTTTGTGCTTATTAAATAAAGCTTGATCAGCCTCAGAGCCATTTTGCAGTAGAACAGCTAAGGGTTTCCCTGGCTTAATATCCATACCACTTCTTATTTGTCGGCAGCCAATAATGAAATCTTTAATCCATTCCACCTCTTTTATGGAGGCAGCATCAAAATTAGCCTTGTTATATTCAGGGTATTTTTGCAGCATAATGGTTTCTGCGTTAATACCTGCCAATGGGGCGATACGTTGCCAGATTTCTTCGGTAATGTAAGGCATGGTTGGGTGCGCCAGTCGTAAAATAACTTCTAATACGTGCACCAGGGTATGGCGTGTGCCACGTTTTACAGCATCACTTGCGTTGTCATCAAATAAGACTGTTTTAGATAGCTCTAAATACCAGTCACAATATTCGTTCCAAGTGAATTCATAAATGGCGTTTGCCATATGATCTAAGCGGTAATTGGAAATGGCATCTTCGGCAGTTTGTGTGGTTTCTTGCAAGCGACTTAGAATCCATCGATCTGCGGCGGTGAGCTCAATGTCCCCACCATTTTGCCCGCAATCTTGTTCTTCTGTGTGCATTAAGACATAGCGTGCGGCATTCCAAATTTTATTACAGAAATTACGGTAGCCTTCGATACGCCCTAGATCAAAATTGATATCTCGGCCGGTTGAAGCCAGTGACGCAAAGGTGAAACGTAGCGCATCGGTACCAAAAGCAGGAATACCCTCTGGGAAATCTTTGCGTGTTTGTTTTTCAATTTTTTCAGCAAGATGGGGTTGCATCATACCGGAGGTACGTTTGTTGACTAAGGTCTCAAGCTCAATGCCGTCAATTAAATCAATTGGGTCAAGTACATTGCCTTTTGATTTTGACATCTTCTGGCCATGCGAATCACGCACTAAGCCGTGGATGTAAATTTCCTTAAATGGAACATCACCCATGAACTTGAGTCCCATCATAATCATGCGGGCAACCCAGAAGAATATAATATCAAACCCCGTCACCAGTACACTTGTGGGGTAAAAAGCTTTTAACATTTCAGCATCGATATCATTTTTTGCCGGCCAGCCTAAGGTTGAGAAAGGCCATAATGCAGAAGAGAACCAGGTATCGAGTACATCGTCATCCTGGCGTAAATTAGTATCGCCTAAGTTATTTTTTTCACGAACTTCATCTTCGCTACGGCCGACATAGACTTTACCTTCATCATCAAACCATGCAGGGATTCGATGTCCCCACCAAATTTGACGACTGATACACCAGTCTTGAATATTGTTCATCCATTCGTAATAGGTATTTTTCCAGTTATCAGGCACAAATTTAATACTGCCATTTTCAACCGCTTCAATTGCAGGTTTCGCCAACTCTTCAACTTTGACATACCATTGATCGGTTAAGAACGGTTCAACCACGGCACCCGAACGATCACCACGTGGCACCATGAGTTTATGCGGTTCGATTTTATCCATTAAATCGAGAGCTTCTAATTCTTTGACGATTTGTTTACGTGCATCGTAACGATCTAGCCCGCGATATTTTTCTGGTACTTCATCATTAATCGCCGCATCGTTCGTGAGAATGTTAAACAGCGGCAAATCATGACGTTTACCCATTTCATAATCGTTAAAGTCATGTGCTGGGGTAATTTTTACGCAACCTGTGCCGAATTCCATATCGACATAGTCATCGGCAATAATGGGGATTTCACGGCCAACTAAAGGAATAGTAATTGTTTTACCAATCATGGATTGATAGCGTTCATCATCAGGGTGAACGGCAACGGCACTATCACCGAGCATGGTTTCAGGACGTGTTGTTGCTACTACTAAATGACCTGAGCCATCGGTGAGCGGGTAACGCATATGCCAAAGCGAGCCATTTTCTTCTTCTGAAATAACCTCTAGGTCAGAAACGGCTGTGTGTAAAACAGGATCCCAGTTTACTAAACGCTTACCACGATAAATGAGTCCTTCTTCGTGGAGCTTTACGAAGACTTCTTGTACAGCATCCGATAAACCGTCATCCATAGTGAAGCGTTCACGTGACCAATCAAGTGATGAACCTAAACGACGTAATTGGCGGGTGATATTGCCGCCAGATTCTTCTTTCCAGTCCCAAATGCGATCAATAAATTTATCCCGACCCAGGTCGTGGCGGGTTTTTCCATCGGCATTAAGTTGGCGTTCTACCACCATTTGCGTAGCAATACCCGCATGGTCGGTACCCGGCTGCCATAGCGTGTTGTGACCTTTCATGCGGTGATAACGGGTCAGGGTATCCATTACCGTGTTATTAAAACCATGTCCCATGTGTAGGCTGCCAGTGACATTGGGCGGTGGGATCATAATTGAAAAGGATTCATCTCCGCCTTTAGGAGAAAAGTTATCGTTCTTTTCCCAGGTATCGTACCAACGTTGTTCAATTGAATGGGGGTTGTAGGTTTTTTCCACGGTAATAATTCGCTATTTAAATTGTTGAAATACAGGCCTATTCAGGCCGTTAAAAGGCTGATTATTATACAGAAAAGTGAGTAGGTAGTGACTTGTAAAAAGAAGATTTAGAGGAAATCTTTTTTGACTTTAGTGCGAATTTTGTCAATTTCAGAGGAAAGTGAATTTTGTAACTGGCTTTCCATATCCGCTAGGCTTTCTTTTACTGACAAACTGAGTGTTTGGCTAAGTTGGATTTCGAGTTGATCGATATAGTCTAAAATTTCCTGTGGTTGAGCATTTTCTGCAATGTCGTATAAGGTTGGAATGACATCATCAACTTGTGTATCGGTTGCTGTGGCGGGCACAACAATATCATCGAGCACAGGAATTTCCATTTGCTCAGGCTCAGAAGTGTTTTGTGCATTTTCTTCTTCTAAAGCAGGTTGAGAGTGGTTGAGTTTTGGCTTATTGCTTGCCAATGCCACACTTTCTTTAGCGGCAGCAAGTTTGGAGTCACTTTTTTCCAGCAGGTTTTGAATAGATTCAAGCGCATCAACCAATGTATCGGGTGCGTTTATTTTTTCAGCTTTTTCTTCAACCTTGTCAGTCATGCGCCCATCTTATAGTGACATTTTATGAGTCTCAAGGGCATAACCTCGATCTCGGTAAAATTGATAACGTTCGCGGCCTTTTGCTTTACTGGTTTCATCTGCATTAATAATTTCTGCAACTCGTTCAAATTGGCTAAAAAAAGAGGGCGCAGCGTGATTAAGGTTGATTAATACATCATGGTGCTGACTAATATCGACTTCTGCCTGATGCCCGATTAAAATTGTTTTTTCATGACAGTCAACGGCGGTGAGTTGATGTGGAATAAAGCTTGTTACATTAAAGCTCCACAATAATTCATCATATTTTGTCGCATGTTGTTCATCAATCGTATGCATATAAACACTATTATTTTGTGACCATGCTTTTTCTGTAAGGCGGCAGATGAATTTTTCTGTTGCTTCGACGGAGCCTTGTTCGATAATATAAAAATCTATTCTTGTCATTTTCTATTTCATCATTACAGGCTGTGTATTTGACGTCTGATAATAAAAAACAGGGTTTCACATAATGCCTGTTTGTTTAAATAGAATATTGCTTGCCACAACGCTCCATTAAATATTGTGATAAAAGTGGAACAGGACGACCTGTTGCGCCTTTTTTTGCACCACCAAGCCAGGCTACACCAGCGATATCCAGATGTGCCCAGTTAAGCTTTTTAGTGAAACGCGAGAGGAAGCAAGCAGCGGTAATGGTGCCCGCTTCACGGCCACCAATATTGGCCATATCCGCAAAGTTACTTTTGAGTTGATCCTGATAATCATCCCATAACGGCATTTGCCAGGCGCGATCACCACATTCTTCTCCTGCGTCGAGAATTTGATCGGCCAGTTTTTGTTGGTTACTTAATAACCCCGCTGGATGTGCACCGAGGGCAATAACGCAAGCACCGGTTAACGTTGCAACATCAATTACCGCTTTGGGTTTGAATTTTTCACTGTAGGTGAGTGCATCGCAAAGAATTAAACGGCCTTCAGCATCAGTGTTAAGTATCTCGATGGTTTGTCCAGACATTGAAGTCACGATGTCGCCGGGCTTACTGGCTGCACCATCGGGCATATTTTCAACGCTGGGTATGATTACGACAACATTAATAGGTAATTTGAGTTCGTTAACCGTCACCATGGTGCCCATTACACCTGCTGCGCCACACATGTCATATTTCATTTCATCCATCGCTGCTCCAGGCTTGATAGAAATACCGCCTGAATCAAAAGTGACGCCTTTGCCGACTAAGACATAAGGACGATCTGATTTTTTGCCACCGTTATATTGCATAACAATAAATTTAGGTGGTGTACGGCTGCCTTTGCTTACTGAAAGGAGAGAGCCCATACCGAGCTTTTCCATTTCCTTTTGGTTTAAAACAGTCGTTTTAAGTTTGCCGTAATTTTTGTCGTATTGTGTTGCTTGCTTGGCGAGGTAAGTGGGGGTGCAAATATTTCCTGGTAAATTACCTAAATCACGCGCTGTATTCTGGCCTGTACCAATGGCGTTACCAATTTGCACTGCAAGCTTGGCTTTTTTCATCGCGGCAGCACGTTTATCGGAAAAGTGTAAGGTCGCCTTTGTGAATGAGGCTGATTTATCTTTGAGCTCAGAAAAACGGTAATTGCTTTGATGTAATGCTTCTGTCGCTAAACGCACTTGCATGGTTTGAGAAAGTGTTTTGTTGTCTAAATCGGCCAAACTAATAACCGCGTTTTTAATATTTGCTTTGCTTAAGCTATTCGAAACGTTGCTAAGAATTGTATTGAAGCGTTGGTGAGTGAGTTCACCTGTTTTACCGCAACCGACCAGTAATACACGTTCTGTTTTTAAATTGGGGACATTGTGCAACATGAGTTCATCACCAATAGTACCGCTGATGTCTCCACGACGGAGAATGCTACTAATA
>Ga0316207_10004300_pt1 | contig 12444 bp, 8 predicted proteins | sample 6weekpyrite_MG_FD_204943 | JGI IMG/M metagenome (GOLD analysis project Ga0316207, IMG submission 204943) | Microbial mat bacterial communities from mineral coupon in-situ incubated in ocean water Damariscotta River, Maine, United States -... | ecosystem: Environmental > Aquatic > Marine >... | reverse complement strand
CCAGTGTATTGGAATCAAGAAAAGACCTATATGCAACTTGGTAAAGCCCTAAATGATTTTCACATACATGGGCATGGCGAGGAGGCATTGCAAATTGCTAGAGAATTTGCCCAAGGGCAGCTAGACGCTACTCGAGTTCAAACATCGATTATCGAAACCATTAAATGGCACACTCGTGAACTGATGCAATCCCGCTCCCCTCGCCGGGAAGCAGTCGCAGAACGCCTGGGCATATCTACCAGTACTTTGGACAGAAGACTTAAAGAGGTCGGAATCAATTGGCAAGAGCTGCTTGATAATCTCCGTGCTCAACTGGCCATTGAATACTTATCGAATCAGGAATTTTCTGTCAGCGAAATTGCTGAGAAGCTTGGATTCACAGAAATCCGAGCCTTTCAAAGACGCTTTAAACGTTGGACCGGAATGACGCCATCCAACTATCGAAAAGAGATCTTAGGCTCCAGTTAGCGAATCAGTTAATACGCAGCTGGCAAGAGTTCGGTTCAGGCCAACTAACTCTGTGAGAAAAATGGAGTGTCTGTAAAGGGCGAGTCTACAGCTTTAATATTCACCTCTCCACTACGCTTACCCCTTCATAAATACGGTCAGATGGGTAAACAATAAACTGCTCTCCGGTACCCAAACCTTTCTTAATCTCGGCTGTATGGCTATTTATTTGTCCGACCTGGAGGCTTCTTTTGGTCACGATACCTTCTTCGACGACGAATATTGACCAGTTCGTTCCTTCTCTAAATATAGCCGTCAGGGGAACTTGAAGTACATCGCTACCTTGCCACAGGACAATGGCGACATCGACTTGATAGCCATGACCTAAACGCGACCAGCTCTCATGAGGACTGACTAAATCGATGATGACATTAACTCTTTGCTCTTCGATACCAAGAGCCGATACTTTTGAGAAGCCAACGGGGTCAATGCGCTTCACTTTGCCTTCAAGTGCCGTCTTGCCTCCCCAGTTCTCGATGGCGACCAGTCCACCGGCTTCTACTTTGACCGCATCCATTGATAACAACTCTGCTACTATCTGCAGTTGACTCGGGTCACCGATGTCCAGCAGAGGTGTGCCTGCTTGGACTACGCCCTCGCTTTCGGTGATCACTTTGAGAATGGTGCCGCTAATGGGCGCATAAAGTTTTAAACATTCACATGAGGTGCGATGTGCTTGCGATTGCACAGGTGACATCAAGATTGCCTTAACCCGTTCAAGCTCAAACTTTCTCATCTGCAGGGCTGCTTGCACTGTTGCGTAGACTGCTCTGCGACTTTTAAACAAGCGCTCCGAGTTGTCTAGGTCTCTTTGAGATGCCGTGCCCGTTTGGTGCAGTGAACGAATACGGTCATATTCTGACTTTGCGAAATCGAGCTCTACCTGTGCTTGTTTCAATTCTGCCTTGGCAAGCTTCAGAGCAGATTCCGCGGTATTCACTTCTGCCTTGGCTTGGGCTTCACTACGAGGATCAAGAAAATCGGAGTCCAAGGGCTCGATCTCGGCAACGATGGTCTGTCCCTCGACGACCTTATCACCTACCTCGAGATTGATGCGACGTAAGTGTCCCGCAATCGGCGATGATAAGGTGTAGATATCCTCAACGCGTGTTTCGCCTTCTTCCCTGATACTTGTGCGCATAGAGCCTGTTTGCGCGACGCCAATATCGGTTGGTACGGGCCGTGGCTTAAAAGAAACAATCATCGCAATCAAAAAAAGAACAGCGATGACTGACCAGAATACGATCCTTTGTTTGGGGATATTCATGCTTTATTCCCTCGTTTTAAGTACTTTAATTAGGTCGAGTTTATCAACGCGTTTGCGCACCAATGCTGCCGAGAAAATGGTTGCGATAATCACTAACAATATCGAGAATCCGAAGGTGTCCGGCAAGATGACCATGGGCACCCGAAACAATTCGGTATCAAAAGAGGATATCATCGAGAGCACCAGTCCCCAGCCCAAGAAGCAACCCAGAGGTAAACCCAGCACAATCAATAAAACCACTTCGCCAAGCAGCACATATGAAATCTCGCCGCGACTAAAACCCAACACGCGCAAAGTGGCGAGCTCACGCCCTCTCTCAGACAAGGCGATTCGGGCGCTGTTGTAGGTGATGCCGAAGGCGAGGATGCCAGCTAAAATCGAAAACATCATGACAAAGATCGTAACGTTTTTGATCACGGTCTGGTTAAATGAATCTAAGGCAGCTTGCTTGTGCATGATCGCGCCAATATTTGGTGTGTCTTTAAGCTGATGATTAAACTCTGCCTCGTGTGCCGAGTCGACCAATAGGTTCACATACTCCATTCGAGTCCCTTCTTTCAAGAGCGCATTCAAACGGTCGAAATCGATATAAGCAGGCATGCCAATAAAGGTCTCAATGACGCCTTCAACCGGCAGCATTATGATCGGGCGGCGACCTTGCAGTATCTCTACCTCTATTTCGTCACCGGGGTTTACACCTAACTTTTCTGCGAGCTTTGAGGCCAGAATGACCCCCGACTTTGGAACCGGAACAACCATGTTCTTGGCGTCATCGTAGATGGGCTGCAAAGTGCTCTCGGGTTGAATGGCTGACAAAGCACCTCGATGTGTCACTAGGCCAGCGCTAAAATCAGCGCCGACATAGCGCATGGGCTCGACTCGCTGCACGCCCGGTAAATGTGCAAAATCATGGACGGCGGACAGAGACCTGGGTTTGGCTAGGCCTACCATCATGTCTTGCCGTTGTGCGTCGTAAAAATAGACGTTTGCCATATGAGCCAAGCTATCATTCCATTGCATCGTCATGATAGAAAGACCCACCGCGAACCCGATACCGCAACTGGTCAGGAACGAACGAAATGGCCAGCGGATAATCTGGCGTAAGGCAATTCGTGTGGGTTGGTCTAGCAAAGTGTGAGACCAACTAGCACCGCCCACTCGGCTTTTATAGACTGGCGGAGAAGGCGGTTGCATGGCTTCAGCGGGAGGAAGCTTAATCGCCTTGCCAACAGCCGTCAGAGCTCCGAGCAAGGCTGTTAGGAGACTCACGGCCGCACCCAGCAAAAAGGAGAAAGGGCTGGGACGATAAATCAACAAAGGAAAGCGCAGAGTTTCCGCATATAGCTGGATATTTATGCGACCAAAAAACCAACCTATGGCAGCCCCGAGGATGATACCTAACAGCCCGATAACCAGTACCAGTTTGATGTAGTGCCAAGCGATGGAATAGCTTCCATAGCCAAAGGCTTTCAGTAGTCCAATTTCAGTGCGTTCTGTCGCGATTAATCGAGACAGCACCATATAGGTAAGGAATATGGCAACCGCAATGAAAATAGTGGGCAGCACGGTCGCCATGGATTTTTGTTGCTCGATCTCGTTCATGACGAACCAGTTTGAAAGCTGATCCTTTCTCGCTAAGGCACTTGTCCCGCCATAGGGAGCAAGGAGCGTATTGACTTGCTCAAGCACTCGCCGTACATCGGTATTGTGCGCAAGTGATAAGCTCAAATTGTTAAAGGCATCTTTCAAATCATATGCCGCAGCCAGCATGTCTTTCGCCATCCAGATAATGCCAAATCGATGGTCATCGGGTAGCAGTGCACCAGGACCTAAGGCATAGATAAACTCCGGTGATAAGGCAATACCGGCGACTTCAAAGGACTTCTTCTTGCCTTCCAAGACAATGCTGAGTTTGTCACCTGGCGCCAGTCCATGTGCTTCGGCAAAGGGTTCATTGATGATGACTTCATCATTTCGGTTCAAGGAGATCCACGAACCTTTTCTCAGAACCAGTTGGTTGAGCGGCGACTGCCCTCGCTTTGGAATGGAAACCAGCTGGCCTATCACCGGCGCATCGTAACCTGTTATATCGACAGACGCATATTGGCTGATTCGACTATCAACCTGTTGAACGCCAGGTAAACGTGCAATTCTCTCCGCAATGCGGTCTGGTGCTCTGACGACATTGGCAAATACGTCGGCAAAGCGATACCGTTGGTAGTAAGTTTCGGTGGTATCCTGCAATGCTTCGACGGTAGCGATGGCCATAAACAAGGTTGCGACCCCTGAGGCGATGACAAGCGCAATCGCCAACACTTGGCCTCTTAAACGCCATAAGTCACGAAACAGTTTGGCATCTAATGGGCGCATGTTACCACTCCAAACTGACGGCTTGTTGTCGCTGAGTGTTAATATCGATACCCGCAATTTTTCCATCGGAGATGCGTATCACTCGATCCGCCATCGCGCCCACAACCGAGTTATGGGTGATCACGGCTGTCGAGGTGCCAAGCTCTCTATTAATGTTCTCGATTGCCTCCAGTACAATGACGCCAGTATGTTTATCTAAAGCGCCGGTAGGCTCATCACAGAGTAGAATATCGGGCTGCTTTGCAATGGCCCGAGCGATGGCAACACGTTGTTGCTCGCCACCTGACAGTTGAGCAGGGAAGTGATCCATTCTTTTTTCTAGGCCGACCAGCGCCAAGGAGTCTGCTGCGGAGATCGGTCTGGGAGCTATTTCCGTCACCAGCTCAATGTTTTCTCTGGCAGTGAGGCTGGGGATCAGATTGTAGAATTGAAAGACGAAGCCAACGTGATCACGACGAAATTGAGTCAGCTCCTTATCGCTAGCGAGACTTAAGTCCTGATCTCCGTAGAGGACCTTACCCGAAGTGGGTAGGTCGAGCCCTCCCAGAATATTCAACAAGGTAGACTTACCACTGCCCGATGCACCGAGCAGAACGGCCATCTCACCTGAATAAAGTTCAAAGTCCACGCCATCCAAGGCGCGGACCTCCACTTCACCGCTCTTGTAGGTTTTCGCCACATTCTTCGCGCTCAGGGTGACTTTTTTCGACAGAGGCTCGTAACTATCTGAAAGCGACCGAGTAGGGGAGGAAGGCATAGCAAACCGTCCATTGAGGCCTAGGAGCTTCAAGCTTACACCAATTGTTACCGCCGTCCAATAACCGCAGATATTTGCTGCTGAACGAGGCAGAGATCTGGCGTTTTACTCTAATGGTGCTGACGGGCCTCTAAATTTTGTAGATGGAGGAACGTTGCCTATACCTGTACCACCGATTAGTTCTAATTTTGAAATCAATTTTTCGGCAATAACACTGATCAATTTTTAGGGGAATAAAAAATACGGGGTGCGGAAAACGCCTTGTTATTGACACGATTGAATACGGTCACTTTACCAACCTTCGTGTCAACGCGGTTCTTTCAGGCTCGATAGACCCTTAAATTTAAAACGATCAGATCAAATTTGAGCGAAACGAAATTAAGGATTTAGGTCATCAGCTAAACAACTGGCAATCAAGCGTTTGAAGTACGCCTCTTTTTCCTCAAACGTGCCGGTCGTCAGGGCTTCGTTGTCGGCAAACTGATCATAAACCGCAATGCCAAACTCGCCATACGCTTGTCGGATCCATTTTGTTAAAAAGTAGCGTTCCTGATCGTTGCGGCAGTTTCTGTCCTTTTGTCTGGTCAAACTCAGTACAAATTCGCTAAGCGCATCAATTCCTTTGTGCTTCGTGGCACTGGTCAGAAAAATCGCTTTATTGGCTGAAGCCTCATTATCGACATAAATTTTGGCGAGCTTTAAGCTGGACTTGAGCAAGTGAAGGCTTTTGCGTGCCAGGACATCTTCGTCGCACTTATTGATAATAAAGGTATCCGGGACCTCCATAATACCGGCTTTCATAAACTGAACCTGATCCCCAGCCAAGGGCTGCATGACCAGGCAGGTGTGGTCGCTCAGGCGCTGAACTTCAATTTCACTCTGACCAATCCCCACGGTTTCGATGATGATGACATCGAACAGCTTGCGCAGAATACGGGTAACGTGAAAAGTGATTTTACTCATACCACCCAGGTCTCGCTGTGAGGCTTGAGACCTGAAATAGAGTCGATTGTCATTCACCGGAAACAGGGTACGGGTTCGATCTCCCAGCAATGCGCCACCGGACTCTTGGCTCGATGGGTCGATGGCGAGTACCGCAATTGAAATGTTGGGGTCGGTGTTTAGCAGTTTCAGACAAAGCGCACCAATCAAGCTGGATTTTCCGGCTCCGGGCGTTCCGGTAACACCAAGAATCATGGCTTGTTTATCAAAAACGGTCGCGTTTTTTTCGATATGTGAACTCAACTGATGTCGTGAAATCTGACAATCACGGGTATTGCGCTCGAATAACGAAATCAGCTGCGCGACGGGCCACTTTTCGTGGCTCCGTGCTTTTGAGAGTAAGGTCGCCAATGCTTCCGGCAGGGGCTCGTCTTTGATTTTTCTTAGTTCAACTGGATCCAGCTGCGTGGTGCCCGGTGTGAGCGTATCATTTTGATTTTTGGACATTGATAACATCCATGATTTCATTCATAACCGTCATCAGATCGAAGTCCTTCGGCGTGAAGATTCGTTTGATGCCTTTGTTATAAAGCTGCTCAAAATCGGGCGCCGGAATGATCCCGCCGAGTATGACCGGAATAGCGTCTTTGGCGCCATTTTTCTCCAGTTCTTCGAACAGCTGATCGGTAATTTCGTTGTGCGAGCCAGATAGTAGTGAAATGCCAATGACATCGACGTTTTCTTCCAGGGCCGACTGAACAATATCCGAAGCACTCAAGCGAATGCCAAAATAGATCACATCAAAGCCCGCATGCCGTGCGGCAACTGCAATCATTTCAGCGCCGTTTGAGTGTCCGTCCAAGCCGGGTTTGCCAACGACCATTCTGGGGCGGTAACCGTGTTGTTTGATAAACTGCTCGATTTTCTGACGCACTTGTTGCAGCGTGTCCGACTCGATGTTCAGTGCCTGCCCTTCAACACCTGTGGGAGGACGGAACTCACCAAATGCGCTGCGTAAGGTATCGGACCATTCCCCGGTTGTGACACGGGCTTTGGCACACTCGATAGAAGCCGCCATCATGTTAATGCCGTTTTTGGCATCTTCGGCAAGCTGTTTTAATGAGGCTTCGACACGCGCCGGGTCACGTTTTTGCCGGGTTTCATTGAGCGCATCAATGGTTTTTTGAGCGGCTTCTGCGTCAACCGAGAAGATGCCACCATCGCTGTCGCTGACCAGCGGAGATTCCAGTCCGTCGACCCACTTGTTCTTGCCGACCACAACCTGCTCACCTTTGACCAGTTTGCTCATGCGCTCACCCTGTGAGGCTACCAATGCCGATTTCATATAGCCGGATTTCACCGCTTCGATGCCACCGCCCATATCGATAATTTTATTGATTTCTGCCCAGGCTTGCTCTTTGAGTTCTTTCACCTTTGATTCAATCACATGAGAGCCATCGAATAAATCCGGGTATTCCAGCAGGTCGGTTTCATAGGCCATGACTTGTTGGAGCCTGAGTGACCATTGCTGGTCCCAAGGGCGAGGAAGCGATAGCGCCTCGTTCCAGGCAGGAAGTTGTAATGCACGGCAACGCGCGTTGCGGCTCAAGGTGACGCCGAGCGTTTCGATCAAAATCCGCCAGGCGTTATTTTCGGGCTGTTCTTCGGTCAGGCCGAGTGAGTTCACTTGAACGCCATATCGGAATCGACGGTATTTGGGGTTATTGACACCGTATCGGTCGCGGGTAATTTCATCCCACATTTCACCGAATGCCCGCATTTTGCAGGTTTCTTCGACAAAGCGCATGCCAGCGTTAACGAAGTAGGAGATACGGCCTACGCAACGTTCGAATTCTTCCTCATTGAAGCAATTTCGTTCTTTGACTGCGTCAAGTACGGTAATCGCTGTGGTCAGGGCGAAAGCCAGTTCCTGAACCGGGGTGGCTCCGGCTTCTTGCAAGTGGTATGAGCAGATATTAGAGGCATTCCAGGCGGGAATGTTATGCAGGCAATACTCGTACATATCGACGATGATGCGAATCGAATCTTCGGGGGGGAAAATATAGGTTCCACGGGCGAGATACTCCTTGATCAGATCGTTCTGCGTGGTGCCCTTTAATTTGCTGATATCGACACCATGCTCTTCTGCCATCGCAATATAAAGCGCGAGCAGCCACATCGACGTGCCGTTAATGGTCATCGAGGTGTTCATCTGGTCAACCGGAATATTGTCGAATAGCACCAGCATGTCATCGAGTGAATTGATCGGCACGCCGACCTTGCCAATTTCTGGCCTGGCGATCGGGTCGTCAGAGCTGTAGCCACACTGGGTTGGCAGGTCCATCGCTATACTGAGACCGGTCTGACCTTTCGCCAGGTTGGATCGATACAGTTCGTTAGACGCCCAGACGTTGGTGTGACCCGCATAGGTCCGGAAAATCCACGGCCGATCCTGGCTCTGATTGCCTTCTTTGTCGTAAATGTTATGATCTTTTTGGTCGCCCATCATGGCCCTCCTAGGCTGCATTCTCAATCAGTGAACGCGCAATCACTTTCAGGGCCAGTGTTTCTTCAGCACCTTCAAAAATCGACAGCACTCGGGCATCGATCCAGTACCGGCTGACAGCACTTTCTTCAGCGTAGCCCATGCCGCCATGAATCTGCATTGCTTCCCGCGTCAGCCATTCGGATGACTTACAAGCAAACAGTTTCACCAGACTTGCTTCCATCTGGCCTTTGCCCTCATCCATCAAACGACCGACCGCATAGGTAAACTGACGGGACGCGGTGAGCAGGGTGGCCATGCGTGCCAGTTTAACCTGGGTCAGTTGGTAGTCGCCGACGGGCTGACCGAACACTTTGCGTTCTTTCGAATAGCTGATCGCTTTCTCAAATGCCGCTTGCATCACGCCGTTAGCGCGCGCGGCGGTTTGAATCCGGCCACCGGAAAAGCCTGCCATGGTGTAGTAGAAACCTTTGCCCAAGCCCGCTTCGCCGCCTAACAAATGGCTGTCGGGAACAAAAACGTTATCGAAGAAAACGTCAAAAGAATGCATACCGCGATAGCCGATGGTCGGAATCGCTTTGCCTTCGATCACGCCACCGCCTTCTTGCTCGTGGCGGAATTCGTGGCCATCGAAGGAAGGCTTTTCGACCAGAAACATGCTGAGACCTTTGTGGCCCAGTCCGGGGTCAGGGTTGGTTCTGGCCAGCGTCAGCAGCACACCCGCTTTGCCGCCAAATGTACACCATGTTTTGGCACCATTGAGTAACCAGCCGCCTTCGGTTTTCTCTGCTTTCAGTTTCATACCGGCGACATCGGAGCCGAAATCAGGCTCGGTAATGGCGACGGCGCAAAACGGTTCGGCGCAGGCCAGCTTTGGCAGCCAATGCGCTTTCTGCTCATCGGTACCGCCAGCCAGTAGCGCGCGCGATAGAATTTCGGGGCGAGTGATCAGGCTTCCGGCCGCTGCCAGAGAGCCGCGTGACAGTTCCTCGGTGACCACGATCATGCCCATGTTATCTTCCTGGTCATCTGGCTGGATACCGCCAAACTTCTCAGGAATTGACAGACCGAAGCAGCCCATTTCGACCAAAGGCTTTAGAATTTCGTCTGGAATCATCAGGTCGTCCCGGTGAATATGTTCAGCCTGGGGCATCACCACGTCTGAGGCAAAGCGCTGAAATGCTTCGCGCATGATTTCCTTGTCTTCGTCGAGCAAGTAATCGCCGGTTCGGCCATTTTGCTCGAACATGATATTCCCGAGTTCAACCAGCTTGTGGGTGTGCAGGTATTCCCGACAGAAATCCACTACGTCGTCGGCGTCAAATGAGGACCTAAACTGTTCGGCCGATAGACCGTACTCGTCGAGTCGAACCGATAATCGTGCGCGGGTATTCTGGATCGCTTCAGCGCTGAACAGCAGGGCAATATTCTCTTCGAGATGCATCGCGTCTTGTGGCTCGCGGCTTTCCCTGATGCGTTGGGCGTATTCATTGATGACTTTCGCAGCCGCTAATTCAGCCGATGAAAATGCCAGTTCATAGGAGATCAGCTGAAAAGCATCCAGCTTGCTGCCCGACAATCGACCGGTTTCATTGAGGCACTGGCGTTTGATGAAACTTAAAGATGTGTTAATGGCACTTTGCGCTTTTTCGATGACGGCGAGGGCGTGTGTGGTTTTTTGCGACGGTTGCTGAGACAAAGGGCCTCCAGATTTATAACAGACGGTTAAGTGAAATAGCCGTGCATAATATAGGAAAATACGCGTTAACTGAACCTGAAACCGCTACCGGGTTGCAAAAGGCTCTAAACACCATGCATCTTTTTTGCGCTTAGCTGCGTTTGCTGGGCTGAAAGGTAATTATCTAGCTCTGAAGTTGCTGGCGTTAATGAGAGGTACAAATTTATCAACCAGGTAGGGGTCAGCGTTCTTCCCTTTTTCCTGCAATACCAGGCGTAGCGCTTGTTCGTTGGTTTTAGCCTGGTGATAAGGTCTGGTCTCTGTCATGGCGTCAAAAGAATCTGCCAGCAAGATGATTCTGGCCAATATTGGAATCTGTTCTCCTGAAAGGCCATCAGGGTAGCCGGAGCCATCAAAATGCTCATGATGATTCCGCACTGATTCCGCAATTTTATCGCCATCTTCTATGGGTAACTTATTAACAATATTTTCGCCAACAATGGGGTGTGTCTTCATTAACGCCCAATCTTCGCTGTCTAATCTGCCCGGTTTTAATAGCACTCTGTCTTCTATACCAATCTTTCCGATATCATGGAAGCAAGCGCCGACTTTAAGTTGTTTTAGTTCGGCGTCTGACAAGTCGCATGCCTTTCCTAGGGCCTCGGCTAATGTAATGACGCGTTGAGAGTGTAGCTGTGTATGTTTGTCCCGGTACTTGAGGGCACATACAAGCGCTTCTGTGCAGTCGTTTAGGATATTAGCGTCAAATCTGTTTTCATTCATGTCTGCTTCTCATAACCGGTTTTTCGTGTATTTGAGATTAGCAAGGGTTGAGTCAATAAGATAGACCATAGAGGGGGATCTATCCTGTTTGAGATAAAAGGCTCTTAAGGTAAAGCCAGCCATTCCAGCGCTTCATCCAGGTGATGAAAAACTTTAGTTAACTCGTTGGGAATATGAGTGAAAGCCTGATAAAGCCGGGCAATGTCTGAACTAAGTTCAGATGGTGCGATGAGGGCGAGTTTTATCCCTTCACCTTTAAGGCAGCCCGTTGCCAGTTCGCTCAGGTGGCGCAGGGCATTATCTGAAATATGGTTTAATTCTGCATCGCGTAAATCAGTGACTTCATTAAAACCGGGTTGCCAGTGGCTATTGTTGTAGATGCCCATATAAAAACGGATCAGATCCGTATCTGAAATTGCGCCAGACCAGGTCGTTAAGATTATTTTTTGATCTTCGTAAATTCGGTGCTTCAAAGTCATTCTTGTCGCTCTATTCACAATTACGCTATTAAAAGCTGAATGCTTAAGTATAGATCGAAGTCGGGAATATGCTCGGGAAGGTTGTGTTCGAGACGGTCGTGACACAAGAGAGTCACAATAAGGGGAGAGATAAAAGCAGCTCACGGCGACGACGCCGCAAGCTGAAGGGGTGGTGCTATTTATTTTTCAAGTTTAATTTTTCCGAATACACCCGCATGATCAGCAGGATACAAGCCGCTGATGTCGGTCATATCCGCATTGGAATCACCGACAAGCTTGGCTTTAAGCTTTTCAACTTCACGGCCATTTGGTAATAAGAAAATATGATCAATTCGCTCGGTCAGCACTGCGTCGGGATCGGAGAGGTACTGGTCGAAACAGCAGGTGAAGCCGTCTTTAGGTCGTTTTTTAGATAGCCACAGATCGCTGTAGCCGGTACCAACTGCTTGCAGGTAAGGCGGAACAAGCGGTAGTCCATCTAAACCCGGGATGCCGGAGGCTGAAACAAAAGGCTGATCTGTTGGGGCGCTGTTGAAGTCTCCCACCATAATGACCGGCAAGGCAGGGTTACTTGTTGCTGCAATCACCTGCATGAGTTCATTCATCTGAACAGCTTGAAGTGATACGAAGGGTTCAGAGCCACCGACTTCGAGGTGGGTATTGACGAAACGGTAATCGGCGCCTTTAACCGTGATGTCGGCCATCGTGTAACCGCGGGTAAACTCCGCTGGAATACCGCCAACTGACGTTACGACGTTGTAGGTGAACGTGCCGCTGTATGGGTTTGAGTAGCTTATCTTGGGGCTGTCTTTAACTAAAATAACATCACGATCGGTTAAGCGCAGGTCGCCAAAGATCGGTGTCACGCCGTCTGGTGCGAAGCCAATAATCATCGGTAGTTCCAGATCTGCGTTGAGCGATGTGACCGCGGCCGTGTAGCTGATTCCGCGTGCATCCAATGCGGTGAGCAACAGATCAAGAAAATCATACACAACGTCGGGTGCTGCCGTTGGATTTCCGAGCAGAAAATCTCCAGGAATCTGGGTGCGCCAGATAGAGGCTTCTTGCAAACCGATGACATCCGGCTTGCGGCGTGCGATTTCGTCTGCTAGCGCTTCGGCCCGCTCTGAGAAATTAGTCGCCTGGAAGATCGGA
>Ga0316207_10004298_pt1 | contig 12449 bp, 10 predicted proteins | sample 6weekpyrite_MG_FD_204943 | JGI IMG/M metagenome (GOLD analysis project Ga0316207, IMG submission 204943) | Microbial mat bacterial communities from mineral coupon in-situ incubated in ocean water Damariscotta River, Maine, United States -... | ecosystem: Environmental > Aquatic > Marine >... | reverse complement strand
TTTATCTATTTATTTGCTAGAATCAGATCTTGATTTCAGGGATGGGGAATAGGCATATGATGCGAGCATTTAAGTGGGTTTGTGGGGCGTTGATGTTGGTTAGTGGGGCTGCCATTGCCGAACAGCAGGATTTTAGTGTCTGGCTGAATGAGCTGAAACAGGAGGCCCTTGGCAAGGGCATTTCTGAACAAACCTTTGATACGGCCTTCAAGGACGTTAAGCCCATCCCTCGTATCATTGAACTGGATAGAAAACAGCCTGAATTCACCCTGACTTTGGAAGAATATGTTAGCCGTGTGGTGCCAAAGCGGCGTATTAATTTAGGCAAGAAACGTCTCGAAGCCAACCGTGAACTGCTTCAACAGGTGGCTGAAAAATACGGTGTGCAACCGCGTTTTCTGGTGGCGTTCTGGGGCATAGAGACAGACTTTGGGCGTTTGACGGGGGGGTATTCTGTCATCGCCGCCACAACCACCTTAGCCTACGATGGTAGGCGCTCTAAATTTTTCAGAGGCCAATTGATGGATGCCCTGCAAATTCTGGAAGAGGGCCATATCACGTCGGACAAAATGACTGGCTCCTGGGCTGGTGCCATGGGTCAGGCCCAGTTTATGCCATCTACATTCCGTTCTTATGCGGTGGATTTTGATGGCGACAACAAGATCGATCTGTGGGGCAGTAAGGGTGATGTGTTTGCCTCGGCAGCTAATTATTTGTCTAAGGTCGGTTGGGACGATGATCAAACCTGGGGAAGGGAGATTAAACTGCCTGACGATTTTGATAAATCTTTGTTGGGGCTGAAAACGAAGAAGAGCCTGGCTGAGTGGGATAAACTGGGGGTGCGTCGCCTGTCGGGCAAACATCTGCCGAAACGTGATCTGCAAGCATCAATAGTGCAACCGGATGAAGGCAAGTATGTGCGCAGTTATCTGGTCTACGGTAACTACCGTGCCATCAGACACTGGAATAAATCACATAAATTTGCCATCGCTGTGGGAACCCTTGCCGACAGCATTGCCCGCTAATTCTCAAGTAAATTCAGATTAGAAGTAGAGTCATTATGAGCAACAAACAACCAGAAACCATTTACCTTAAAGACTATCAACCAGCGCCATTTCAGATTGATTCTGTTGATCTGCATTTCAAGCTGGATGAAGAGCAGACTGTCGTTACCTCAACCCTGAAGATGCAGCGTAACAATACTGGAGTTTTGCGCCTGGATGGCCAGGGGCTGGAGCTGGTCAGCATCAAACTGGATGGAGAAGTGCTGACTGCAGATTGTTATGAGATTGATGCCGAATCACTTACCATCTCTGAGCTGCCAGATGCTTTTGAACTGCAAATACAAACTATCACCAAGCCACAACTGAATACCTCGCTGGAAGGCCTGTATAAGTCCAGCGGTAATTTTTGTACTCAGTGTGAAGCTGAAGGTTTTAGAAAGATTACCTACTATTATGATCGTTCTGATGTGATGACCTTGTTTACCACTACCATTGAGGCAGACAAGGCCAAATACCCAGTCTTGTTGAGTAATGGTAACCCGGTTGAAAGTGGTGAGCTGGAAAATGGTCGTCACTGGATTAAATGGCATGACCCATTCAAGAAACCTTGTTACCTGTTTGCCCTTGTCGCCGGCCAACTGGAGTGTATTGCTGATACTTTTACGACTATGTCTGGTCGTGAGGTAAAGCTTGAGATCTATGTTGAGTCACACAATATCGACAAGTGTGATCACGCTATGGCTTCTTTGCAACGTTCGATGAAGTGGGATGAAGAGGTATTTGGTCGCGAATACGATCTCGATATCTACATGATTGTGGCGGTGGATGATTTCAACATGGGTGCGATGGAGAACAAGGGGTTGAACGTCTTTAACTCCAAGTATGTTCTGGCACGACCCGATACTGCCACTGATATGGACTTTATCAATATCGAAAGTGTTATCGGTCATGAGTATTTTCATAACTGGTCTGGCAACCGTGTTACCTGTCGTGATTGGTTTCAGTTAAGTCTTAAAGAGGGCTTTACCGTCTTCCGTGACCAGCAGTTCACAGCCGATATGTTTTCCGCCACGGTAAAACGTATCGATGACGTCAATCATCTGCGCAGCTACCAGTTTGTCGAGGATGCCGGACCGATGGCACATCCAGTGCGGCCTGAATCTTATGTTGAGATTGGTAATTTTTACACCCTGACAGTTTATGAGAAGGGCGCCGAAGTGGTGCGCATGATCTACAACCTGTTGGGTAAGCAGACATTCCGTAAGGGTTCGGATTTATATTTCAAACGCCATGACGGTCAGGCAGTGACCACCGATGATTTTGTTAAGGCGATGGAAGAAGCCAGCGGTGTTGATCTGAGCCAGTTCAAGCGTTGGTATAGCCAGGCAGGCACACCGCTGCTGCAATGCGAGTCTGATTATGATGCCGGTGCCGAAACATTCACGCTGACGGTAAAACAAAGTTGTCCGCCATCACCAGGACAGGAGACAAAACTGCCTTACCATATTCCATTTGGCATTGGTCTGTTGGGGCCAGATGGCCAAGACCTGGCTATTGAAAAGACTACGCTGGAGTTAAAACAGGTTGAGGAAAGCTTTGTCTTTAACGGCATTAAACAACGACCAGTGCCTTCCTTACTGCGTCATTTCTCAGCACCAGTAAAACTGGAATACGACTATAGCACTGAGGAACTGGCCTTCCTGATGGCCAACGATGCCGATGAGTTTAATCGCTGGGATGCCGGTCAACGACTGGGGCTGAAGTTGATATTGCAACTGGTTGAACAGCAACAGGCTGGTGAGGGCTTTGATGTAAACAAGTTGATAGAGAGTTATAAGCCGTTCTCCGATGCCTTCAAAGCCTTGTTGCAAGAGCAGGGTGGTGATCTCAATTTCCGTGCTGCTGCATTGATGTTGCCGAGTGAGAACTACATTGGTGAGAGCATGACGGTGATAGATCCGGTTGCCATTCACGAAGCGAGAACTTCATTGCGCTATGCTTTAGCTGTCGAGCATGAGGCTTTGTTGTGGCAGGTATTTGAGACAAATGCAGACAATGGTGCTTACAGCGTTGATGCAAAAACTGTTGGTAAACGTAGTTTGAAGAATATTTGCCTGGCCTATCTGGCAACTTTAGAAAGTGACAAGGCAATTAGTACCTCACAGGCACAGCTTGACGCAGATAACATGACCGATGTTATGGCTGGTATGCGTAATTTGATTGACATAGATTGTGCTGCGCGTCAGCAGGCTATTAATGAATTTTATACCAAGTGGAAGGACGATGCCCTAGTGGTGGATAAGTGGCTGTCGTTGCAGTCCGTGTCTAGCCTGCCTAATACGCTTGCGCACGTCAAAGCCTTGATGCAACACGAGGCCTTTAACATCAAGAACCCCAATAAGGTGCGTGCTTTGATCAGCGCCTTTGTTTCAGGCAATGCCTATCACTTTCACCAAGCTACTGGTGAGGGCTATGTCTTTCTTGCTGATCAGGTAATTACCCTGAATAGTCTGAACCCTATGGTGGCAGCGCGCATGGTTTCGCCATTGATTCAGTGGCGCCGTTATGACGAGTCACGTCAGGACCTGATGAAGGCGCAGTTGCAACGGATTCTTGATACGCCTGAGTTATCTAAAGATGTCTATGAAGTTGTATCAAAAGGGCTGGTATAAAGATGGTGACAGTAAAGGGTAACTTGCGCAAGATGATCACCCGCCATGAGAGCCCGGTGCAGTACGAAATGGTGTTGGGTGAAAACCGAGTTGCCATGAATGAGTTTGTTGGCAAACATGTTCAGCTCAAGTTTCTGGGTGAGATCAATTGCATCAGTTGTGGCCGCAAGACCAACAAGAGTTTTCAGCAGGGCTACTGCTTTCCATGCATGCGCAGTCTGCCTGAGTGTGACGGCTGCATTGTAAAGCCTGAGACCTGTCATTTTGAGGCAGGTACCTGTCGTGATCCGGAATGGGGACAGAAAAACTGTTTTCAGGATCACTATGTCTATCTGGCCAATTCTTCCGGTATTAAGGTCGGTATTACGCGTGGTAGTCAGATTCCGACTCGCTGGATGGATCAAGGTGCAACTCAGGCATTGCCAATATTCCGAGTGGGCAACCGCTTGCTGTCTGGGCTGGTAGAGGTGGCGATTAAACAGCATGTCTCGGACCGGACTGACTGGCGCAAAATGTTAAAGGGCGTAGCTGTTGAGGTTGACCTGCATCAACGTAGAGATGAGCTGATTGGCCAATGTGAAACCGAGCTTGCCGAGCTGACAGATAAGTACGGCGCAGATGCCATCATTCAACTGGATGAGCAGGAGCTGGTTGAGATTGAATACCCGGTGCTGAACTACCCAGAAAAGGTCAAATCCTTCAATTTTGATAAAACCGAATTGGTTGATGGCACCCTGGAAGGGATTAAAGGTCAATATCTGATCTTTGATACAGGGGTGATAAACATGCGTAAGTTTGGCGGCTATCTAGTTGAAATGACAGTCTAAATACATTGCATTGGAATAACCCAGCACGCCTATTTGTTTTTATAAGTGCATGAAAATAGATAAGAATATAGTTAAACTCGGGTATTCATAAGAAAAGTGTGATATAGTTCACGCTTCTTTTGGGCTACGTAAAGCCCTATGGCTGAACTTCAGCAAACATTAATTTTGAATCGTGGCAGCTGTCGCAAGCGAGATTTTTTTAATTTTTGCCAGGGTAGGCGATCAGGTTAAACAAAGAGATGAGGTGCCGGTATGAGTGAAAATAAACCGACAAGTAATTCCTTTAAGACACTGCTGCTAGGTGGTATTGCCGTGGTATCTACCACCATTGCAGTTGTTCTAAGCCAACCACACTTTGCTGTTGCCAGTATTAATTCTGAAATATGCCTGACTGAAGAAGCTACATCAGACAATGCCCAGGCGCTCTTTACTCCGGCGGCTTTTGCTTCTGGGGCTAGCAGTTCAGCTGATGCTCAGCTATTCTGGAATTCACTGACCAAGTCCTGGCTGACTGATGAACAACTTAATCTATTACAGACTGCCTACGCCGTTGGTTATGAAGATGGTGGTCTTGAGCATGCCGAGTTGCTTCAGGGCATTTTATTGCAAGAAACCATCGCCGGCCAGTTAGGCCGAATTGGCCACATGACGGCGCCTGTTGGCAAGCGTTCTTATGGTGTGATGCAGGTAAAGGTCAGTGCCGCCCGCGACGTCCTGCGTAAACACAAAGAGTTTGGCCGTTTTCGATCAGATGAGGCCTTAATAGTTGCGCTGATGACTGATGATGAGCTGAATATGCAGATGGCATCTAAACTTTTGTTGTTTCTGAAACAAAAAACCAAATCTAATGAAGCCGCACTGGTAGCTTACAATATTGGTCTACGTGCCTCGCGCAAGATTACCGCACCAGACACCTTTAAATACGTCGTTCGCACCCAGCGTAACCTGAAAGAGGTTGTGCAGCCCTTTAATCGGAAGTTCATCAATACTGGTTTGCAAGTGGCATCGCGCTAAACGCGGCTATTCTTTTTGCTCTAATATTTGTTTTGCCCGGTCTGTGGAAAGTGTTTTCCAGGGCCGGGGAATAATGCCTGTAACATGGCGCATATATACCTCATAAGAGCGGCCATATTCCCGCAGCAGCTTTTTCTCTTCCAGTCTGGCGCCAATAAAAAAATACAGGGTTACCATTACTGAGCTGATGAGTTGAATGCTGCTCTGGTCACGTGACCAGATGATGATCAGGGCAAATAGACGCTGGCGGCCATGGAGAGCGAAGCGAGGGCCGCTAGTCGCGGATAGGCGATCCCGTCCGTCAGACTCGTAGTTGTGAGCGATAGCGCACGACGAAGAGGATGCGGCAGCGGGTATCATCGTCGTAGAGCCATTGTGGTAGCTATGTTTGTTTGCGACGAGTGAAACGATGTTGGTAAACAAACGTAGCGGACGCAGGGCGGTCCGGGCAAAAGGAATTAGTTGTCGCGTAAGTGAGTCGATTTTTGGCATGGACGCCAAAATGAGGTAACGAAGTAGGGACTCGCTTGGTTTTTCTTTTCGGCGGCGGCTAATGCCTGAAAACACAGCCATATCGTAATATTAAAGTGACCAGATAAAACCAGCCAATGCCGCCAGGCTTGCCGTTGTCGTTAGTGTGTTTGTCTATTCGGGCCAAATCAGTATCAAGTTGCTGTTATGCTGAAAATGGATGACGGCTATGGGGGCAAGGGTAATCAGCGCAATCAGATTGTAATAAAGTCGGTAACTCAGAGAAATGAAGGGCAGTCTTTTATTGACGAAGGCCTTAATTATATTACTGGCCAGCAGGGAATGAATAATAAAGTAGCCGCACCAAAGCAGTAATAATTGAAGTATAGTCGGGTCGACATTGATCATGAGTGACTCCGTACAGAATTTTTATGAAATATTCTAAGCCATTGCAGCGAGTGAAACTAATCCAGCGCTATAAGCGTTTTCTGGGCGATGTTGAATGGCCTGATGGCTCGCAGATGACTGTGCATACCGCCAATACCGGTTCCATGTTGGGCTGTTCCACAGCCGGTAATCATATCTGGATTCGTGATTCTGAAAATGACAAGCGAAAATATCGTTATAGTTGGGAAATCAGTGAGACGGATGATGGCAATATGATTGGCGTGAATACGCATCTTGCCAATAAGCTTGTTGTAGAAGCAATAGAGCAGGGCACAATTAAAGAGCTTAGTGCTTATAAAACTATTCGCACTGAAGTGCCTTATGGTGAAAACAGTCGCATTGATATCCTGCTGCAAGATGGTGATTCCGATTGTTATGTCGAGGTCAAAAATGTCACCGCACGTGATGGAAAATATGCCATATTCCCTGATGCGGTGACCGCCCGTGGCACCAAACATCTCAATGAACTGGTGACTATGGTTAAGGCTGGCCACAGGGCTGTGATGCTCTTTTGCATCCAACGTAGTGACATTGAATTGTTTCGCCCCGCAGCTGAAATAGATCCTCTTTATGCAAGGACCCTGGCGTATGCGATTGAGAATGGTGTCGAAGTCTTGGCATATTCGGTAGCGATATCAGCCGAAGAAATCACATTAACCACGGCCATTGCTGTAAAAATTGATTGAGCAGTCGCTAACAATCTAACTCACTCACACAAATAGGATGACGGTGACTAATAAGGTTTATCAACAAGGCATTGAAACGCTGTTGCAGCATGTACATGAAGTCCTGTCTCAGCATCCAGATGGTATTCGTGAGTTTGATTTAATGGCGGCCCTGGATCAGCGTTGTGTTGAAGGTTTTGGCCAAACAGCCTTTGCTGATCACTTATCCATGTTTCAAAGTCACTTTTTGTTGTTTCATAGTTTGTATCTGCTGCGTGATCGTCTACATCAACGGGCTGAAGCAGGTTTGGATATTCACTGCCTATCCATATGTTTAACGCCTTATGCAAATCAAACCAGTGGTGGGCTACAACAGCATGATCCCTTGCGTGACTATTACCTTGATTTCAGCAATATGGAAAAGACAGATGCCGCAGAGGTTGATCTATTGCTGGGGGGATTCTGGCACCGGTTTGTTGCCATGGACGAACGGCAACAAGCACTGCAGCAATTAGGCCTGTCTGACCCCGTTGAGTATGCCCAAATCAAGGCGCAATACCGCCGTTTGGTCATGGAGCATCACCCTGATCGGGGTGGAGATCATGATCGCCTGCTACTGATAAATGAAGCAATGCAAGTTCTGGATACAATCTACGCCTAATAAAAAGGGGCAGCTCTGATCTTCACAGGACTGCCCCTTTTTCGATTGTTATAGCGGTTTATTCAATCGCGTATAGATGATTGTCAAAGCTGCCGAAATAGACGGTGCCATTATCGATAAAGGGAGATGAGTAAATCCGGCCATCCGTGCGAAACTTCCATTGCCGCTTGCCGCTTTCGATATCGAGGACATAAAGGTGTCTGTCATAACTGGCAAAATAGACCAGTCCATCATTTACCGCTGGTGATGAGCTTACCCAGTCATGGGTTTTGTATTTCCAGACCACCTCACCCGTAGCGCTATCGACGGCATAGAGTTTGCCATCCTGACTGCCAAAAAAGACATGAGTGTCTGTAACGGCAGGCGATGTTGAGACCGCGGCAAGGGCAGAAACCTTCCATTTTTCCTGGCCGGTTTTCATGTTAACCGCATACAAATTGCCATCTTCACTACCGAAATAAATGCTGTCACCGTGTACGGCAGGTGATGAAAATATTGGGCCATTGGTCTTGAAACGCCATTTTTCCTGGCCGGTTCCGGCGTCAACAGCATAGAGATAACCATCGTGGCTGCCAAAATAAATCATGCCATGGTGAAACGCGGGGGATGAATAGATGGCTCCGCCGCTCTTAAAACGCCAACTTTCAGTGACTGATTCAGAATTGATAGCATAAAGATGGCCATCGGTGCTGGTGGTAAACAGTGTGCCTTGGTAATAAGTGGCAGCACTATAAATTGAGCCGCTGGTAGCGAAACGCCATACTTCGGCACCGCTGTCTGTGTTTAATGCGTAGAGGTTGCCGTCGTCACTGCCGATATAGAGTATCTCGCCAAAAATGGTAGGGCTTGCGCCAACTTTACTGGCAGTTTTAAACGTCCACTTATTTTGGCCTGATGCAGTGTCTATGGCATAGACGTTGCCATCATGGCTGCCAACATAGACTGTGCCATCAACGACTATAGGGGAAGAGTTGACAGCATGCTCGGCTTTGAACTTCCACTTGAGCTGATTTAATTTAGGCACGCCTTTGGTTTCATAAACACCACTGTGATGATTGTCACCGCGGAATGTAACCGACTTGATTGGAGCACTGCCACAGCCAAGCAGAGAAATGCTGATGCCAGCAGCGACGGATACAGCAAATAGTTTTTTGAACAGATGGTTTGGTTTCATTGAAATATCTCCCTTGCCCTCGATTCTATTAATATTCACTCAAAAAGCAAAAGTATTTATTGGCGTAGGTATAATTCTCAACACATATTGTCTCCGATAACTTATTTCTGATGAATTCGTCACGTTTTATCCATGCGGATATCTGGTGCCTGGCCGGCCCCATGATTCTTTCCAACCTGACTGTGCCCATCTTAGGTATGGTGGATACGGCCGTGGTTGGGCATCTCAGTTCACCTCACTATCTGGGAGCGGTTGCTATCGGCGGACTTATTTTTTCTTTTGTTTACTGGGCCTTTGGTTTTCTAAGAATGGGAACCACGGGGCAGGTTGCTCAGGCCCACGGTCGCCTTGATCACAATGAAATACGTTCTGGTTTTTCCAGGGCAGGGTTGCTGGCGCTGGTATTGTCGATGTCGATTATTGCCTTGCAACTGCCCATACAAGCTTTGGCGATGTGGCTGCTTGAGGCGAGTCATGAGGTTGAATTTTATGCCAGTGAATATTTTTATATTCGAATCTGGAGCGCCCCGGCGACCTTATTTACCTATGTCTTGATCGGTTGGTTTTTGGGGATGCAGAATGCCCGCGGCCCTTTATATCTGCTGCTGGTTATCAATCTCACTAATATCGTGCTCGACCTGTTGTTTGTCTGGGGACTGGGCATGGACGTGGATGGCGTGGCCTTGGCCTCTGTGATCTCTGAATATATAGGTGTGTTTGTTGGCTTGTGGCTGGTGAAACATGAGTTGAAACTATATCCAGGTGAGTGGCTAAAACGACTGATTTTTGATGCGGCCAAACTGCGGCAAATGTTTGTTCTTAATCAAAATATTTTTATACGCACCCTGTGTTTGATGTTTAGCTTTGCCTTTTTTACTGCCCAGGGTGCCAAACATGGCGATATTATTCTTGCTGCCAATGCTGTGTTGATGAATTTTCAGACCTTCATGGCCTATGGCCTTGATGGCTTTGCCAATGCTGCAGAGGCGCTAGTGGGCAAGGCGGTGGGGCAGAAAAACAGAGATAGATTCAAGCAGGCCGTGCATACCGCAGCTGTCTGGTCTGCGGGTGTTGCTGCCTTTTTTACCCTGGTGTATTTGTTGTTGGGTAGCCAGTTAATTAATCTCCTTACTGATATCGAGGAGGTTCGTAATATGGCTTATTTGTTCTTGCCCTGGCTGGTGATTTCACCGCTACTGTCGGTCTGGAGTTATCTATTCGATGGCATTTTCATTGGTGCCACCCGGTCTGTCGAGATGCGAAATACCATGTTGATATCAACATTTGCCTGTTATTTACCTGCCTGGTATCTATTTCAACCCTTTGGTAATCATGGTTTATGGGCGGCGCTGATGGTATTTATGCTGGCTCGCGGCATTAGTATGTGGTTCAGCTACCGAATACTTGATAAACGCGGTTTGTTTTTCGCCTAGGCTGGTTATTTAAGGTAAAATAGCGGCTCTCTCCAAGTCATCTGTTCCTTATGCAAACTGCACAAAATATCTTTTCCTACCGTCAATACTGGGCCAAGCGTTATGGCACAGCGCCATATTTGCCTATGTCACGCGACGAGATGGATGCTCTGGGCTGGGATTCCTGTGATGTGATCCTGGTGACCGGGGATGCCTATGTTGATCATCCCAGCTTTGGAATGGCCCTGGTTGGACGTCTGCTTGAGGCGCAGGGTTTTCGCGTCGGTATTATTTCTCAGCCAGACTGGCGCAGTGCCGAGGCCTTTAAAATTCTAGGCAAACCTAATCTGTTCTGGGGGGTGACGGCCGGCAATATGGACTCTATGGTCAATCGTTACACCGCTGACCGCAAGATCCGTTCTGATGATGCCTATTCGCCTGATGCGACTGGTGGCAAGCGACCAGACCGTTCTGTGGTGGTCTATGCGCAGCGTTGTCGTGAAGCCTATAAAGGCGTGCCGCTAGTTGTCGGTGGCATCGAGGCCAGTCTGCGTCGCATCGCTCATTATGATTACTGGTCCGACAAGGTGCGTCATTCCATCCTGCCGGATTCCAAGGCTGATTTGCTGGTATTCGGTAACGGTGAGCGCCAGGTGGTTGAGATTGCCCATCGGCTGGCTGGTGGTGAGGATATCAAACAACTCACCGATATCCGCGGTACGGCCTTCATGAGGCAGGTAGTGCCTACTGGTTGGTTGGAGATTGAGTCGACCTCCATAGATGAACCGGGCAAGCTGATCGAACATACCGATCCCTATGCCATGAGCAGTGCTGAGTCATGTGAAAAAAGTGAGGCGGGTGAGGCAAAAACGGCTGGCAAAGCAGGTGAAAAGATTATCGAGTTTTCCGCCAAGCGGCTAAAGCAACATGATCGCAGCCGCAGCATTATCCGCCTGCCAGCCTATGAAACGGTCAAACAAGACCCAGTTCTGTATGCCCACGCCGCGCGCGTACTGCACCTGGAAACTAACCCGGGGAATGCACGCGCCCTGGTGCAGCGTCATGGCAAGCGTGATGTGTGGCTTAACCCACCGCCTATTCCCCTAACAAGTAAAGAGTTTGACCGGGTCTTCGAATTACCTTATCAGCGTCAGCCTCATCCGAGTTATCTGGGTGCCAAGGTGCCTGCTTATGAGATGATCCGCTTCTCGGTCAATATCATGCGCGGCTGTTTTGGTGGCTGTACCTTTTGTTCTATCACTGAACACGAGGGCCGTATCATCCAGAATCGTTCAGAAAAATCCATCCTAAAAGAAGTAGAGAGCATTCGCGATACGGTGCCAGGGTTTACCGGCGTCATCTCTGACCTGGGTGGGCCGACTGCAAATATGTATCGCCTTGCCTGCAAGACGGAAGAGATCGAGTCGGCCTGTCGACGACTTTCCTGTGTTTTCCCTGATATCTGCGTCAACTTGAATACCGATCACAAACCGCTGATAGATCTTTATCGCAAGGCCAGGGCATTGCCCGGTATCAAGAAGGTTTTTGTTGCCTCAGGCCTACGTTACGACCTGGCGCTACGTTCTCCTGAGTACGTCAAGGAGCTTGTGACTCACCATGTGGGTGGCTATCTCAAGATTGCCCCTGAACATACGGAAGAAGCAGTGCTCAACAGGATGATGAAGCCGGGTATAGGTAGCTATGAACGCTTCAAGGAGATGTTCGAGCAATATTCCCGTGAGGCCGGCAAAGAGCAGTATCTGATTCCTTATTTCATCGCCGCCCATCCAGGGGCAACTGATGAAGATATGCTCAATCTGGCTCTGTGGTTGAAACGCAATGATTTTCGCCTCGATCAAGTGCAGACCTTTTTACCATCACCAATGGCCTTGGCTACAGCCATGTATCACAGCAACCAGAACCCCTTGCGTAAAATTCACCGTGATGGTGAAAAACTTTTTACCGCTAAAGGTATGAAACAGCGACGCCTGCAAAAGGCCTTTATCCGCTTTCATGATGCCGAAAATTGGCCACTGTTGCGTGATGCCCTGAAAAATATGGGCCGGGCCGATTTGATTGGTAATGGCAAACGTCACCTGGTG
>Ga0316207_10004297_pt1 | contig 12453 bp, 8 predicted proteins | sample 6weekpyrite_MG_FD_204943 | JGI IMG/M metagenome (GOLD analysis project Ga0316207, IMG submission 204943) | Microbial mat bacterial communities from mineral coupon in-situ incubated in ocean water Damariscotta River, Maine, United States -... | ecosystem: Environmental > Aquatic > Marine >... | reverse complement strand
GAATGCCGTACAATTAGCGCCCCCTAAATAACCCCTTTTTCTCGTTTGCTCCTGGTCTGAAAGATAAGGGCTTATGTTCAAGGTATAAAATGCAAATCATAAACAAGAAATACCTGTTGCTCCTGTTGTTATGCCTGCCTAATATTATTTCAGCTGCAGAAGTAAAAGTCGCTGTGGCGAGTAATTTTCTGAGCACCCTGCGTCAGATTAAAACCGAGTTTGAAAAAGAAACCGGTCATAAGATATTAGTCAGTGCTGCTTCAACAGGAAAACTCTATGCACAGATCAGTCATGGTGCACCCTTTGAGGTGTTTTTAGCGGCAGATAGTTTACGTCCGAAATTGGCAGAGGAGAATGGACTGGCTGAAATGAATTCTCGGTATGCTTATGCCAGCGGTCGACTTGCTGTATGGAGTGCGTCCGAAGCTTTACAGGGAAAAGACTGCAGGCAATGGCTGGCGACGGGCCAGTATCAGCGCATTGCGATTGCAAACCCTAAAACCGCCCCCTATGGTGAGGCGGCAATGCAGGTGCTGAAAAAGATGCAGCTATGGCCTGAGGTTAAGCCCAAGCTGGTGCGTGGAGAAAATATCGGCCAGGCATTTCAGTATGTAAGCACGGGTAATGCCCAACTGGGGCTGGTGGCCATGTCCCAGGTGCTCGACCCTAAAAACAGGCAAACAAGCTGTTACTGGGAAGTTCCGGCCAGCTACCATCAATCACTTGAGCAGCATCTGGTTGTGCTAAAAAAGGGAACCAGCAATACTGCGGTAAGCGATTTTGTGAATTTCATTAAATCTGCCCGAGTTAAAAAAATTATTGCTGCAAATGGTTACGGGGTTTAAGTCACTACAGTGAATGCATTTATTCCCGGATTCGGCCCCCTTTGGCTGACACTCGAACTGGCTGCAATAACCACCATTATACTTTTGCTGCTGTGTACTCCTTTGGCCTGGTGGCTATCTAGAACCCGTTTTCGAGGTAAGCCGGTGATTGAAGCCATTGTCTCCCTGCCACTGGTTTTGCCACCCACGGTGCTGGGCTTTTATCTGCTTATTGCCATGAGCCCCAATGGTGTGCTCGGCGGCCCCTGGATGTCACTTACCGGCAATACCCTGTCATTCAGTTTTATCGGCCTGGTGGTTGCTTCCTGCCTGTACTCATTGCCGTTTGTTATGCAACCATTACAGAATGCATTTGAGTCCATTGGGCACCACCCTCTGGAGGCGGCCTGGAGTTTGGGTGCGAAACCAGTGGATGCCTTCTTCAGTGTAATATTTCCACTGGCGATGAAAGGCTATATCACGGCGGCTGTTCTGGGTTTTGCCCATACTTTAGGTGAATTTGGTGTTGTATTGATGGTAGGGGGTAATATTCCGGGAGAAACCCGTGTGGTTTCAATAGCCATATATGATCACGTGGAATCGATGGACTATGACAAGGCACACGCCATATCCCTTGTTTTACTGGGCTTTTCTTTTGTGATTCTCTTAATGGTTTACACCATCAATGGTAAATGGCGGAGACGGGGCCTGTGAAGGATAAGCTTTATGGGCGCTTTCAGTTAAATCGCCCCGGTTTCTCACTCGATGCAGAAATTCATATTCCCGCCAAAGGAATTACCGGCTTATTTGGTGATTCAGGCTGTGGTAAAACAACTTTACTGCGTTGCCTGGCCGGACTAGAGCGGGCTGATTCGGGGTTTTTGCAGGTTGCGGGCAAGCCCTGGCAGGATGAATCGAAAGGTATTTTCCTCAAGCCCTATGAGCGGCCAATCGGTTTGGTGTTTCAGGAGGCCCGCCTGTTTCCCCATATGACCGTAGAACAGAACTTGCTGTATGGGGTGAGGCGTAAACGAGGATTAAGGCGTAAGCCTTCAGAATTCACACATATTCTCGATTTGTTAGGGGTGGAGCATTTGCTCAACCGCAAACCTGAACGCCTTTCAGGAGGAGAGATGCAACGGGTGGCGATAGGTCGTGCTTTGTTAACGCGCCCCGAGTTACTCCTGATGGATGAGCCCCTGGCGGCCCTGGATAATCGACGAAAACGGGAAATCATGCCGTTTCTGGATCGCCTCCATGAAGAGCTGGAAATACCCGTTATCTATGTAACCCATTCACCTGAAGAGTTAATTCACCTGGCAGACCGCATGATACATCTGCAGCAAGGTCGGGTAAGTGGAATGGGGGAAGTGGTTGAAATACTGGCACAAATGTCGGTTAATGAAGGTGTATTGGCTGGTTCTGATAACCAGTTTGAAGTGGTAGTAAGGGAAAGAGATGAGAAATCATCTGTTATTCTGGTTGATACGCCTATCGGTGAACTATATCTTCCCCTCAATGATGCCCAGGTGGGTGAGCATTTAAGTATGCAAATTTCCAGGCATGATATCCTGCTCAGTGATGATCCCCAGGCCGGGAATCGCCTTTTAAACAACCTGCAGGCCAGGGTTGAGGAGATAGAGCACCTGAAAGTGGGTTGTGTGCAAATCACCCTGAGTATAGCGAAAACCAGCCTGAAAGTGAAAATTAGCCAGAAGAGCTTTAATGCCAGCCCATTAGTAGTCGGGCAATCAATATTTGCGGGTTTTAACAAAGCTTATTTGGGTACTATAAATTTAGTTTATGGAATCAATAAAATCTAATTTATTTAATGTGTTAACTGCTACTTGGCAATCCCGATAGCATCGGGTAGTATCTCCACCTAATTATAAGTGCGATTTGTATGGCTTGTTTTTTGCGAATTGTAAAATATCAACTAGAATCAATAAAAATTCGGATATTAAGGGGTGGAAATGTTGGGCACAACTCGTAAATTTAAAGGTTTTCTGAGCAGCTTGGCTGTGTGTGTTGGCTTGAGTTTTTCTGTACAGGCGGTTGCGGATGTCTATGTTGCCGATGGGCATCGTGGTAATAATGGCTCGTTGTATACAGTCGATGTTGATACCGGTGCATTAACAACAGTGGCTCCACTGGCGGAGGCAATCCACTCACTGGCGTTTGGCGCTGATGACCAGACGCTCTACGGGCTGACACTCACCTGGCGTAATGGCCCGGGTGGAAATGGTAAAGTAGTATTAATTGATTTAACTACAGGTGCATTTACAGATATAACAGCAACGACCCCCGAAAGATTTGATTATATAACATATCATTTTGATGGTTTTCTTTATGCCATTACCCAGTCAAGTAATTTATATAGAATAAATCCTTCTACAGGCGACATGACTTTGTTATGGAATATCGGTTTTCGTAGAGGTTTAGCGTCGGATGGCTTTACCGTTTTTGGAACAACGGGTACGACCTTGAGAGAGATAAGCCTGACTGAAGACTCTCAGCCGACAATAGGTGGTCACACAGGTGGGTACGATAGAGCCATAAAGGATATGACTTTTGATCCAGCTAGCAACAGATTATTGGGTATAGACAGATCAGGTGGTATTCTTTCTGTAGATCGAACTAATGGTAATACTACGCTACTTTCTGATACTGGTGGTAATCGAATTGCGATTGCTGCTCCAGGGGCTAAGGATGATGATGCGGATGGCATGAATGATTTCTGGGAAATCTTTTATGGCTTAAATCCAGCATTTGATGATAGTGCCCAGGACCTGGATGGTGATGGTGTTAGCAACCTGCAGGAATTCTTACTATTTGGTAACCCTACCAAAGTTGATACGGATGATGATGGTCTTACTGATCCTGAAGAAATAACTTTAGGTACGTCTCTTGCGGACAGTGACACGGATTCTGATGGTAAGTCTGACTATTTTGAGTCTATTCTTGGCTCTGACCCATTAGCAGATGAGCGCATTCTTGCAATCGGAACAACAGCAGGTACAGGTACATCAGATAACGCAGCTGTTGCAACAGATGATGATGGCAATGTGCATGTGGTTTATGATAATGATGACCTTGGTGATTATGAGGTTTATTACACGATGCTAGGTGCCGATGGCTCGATTTTAATTGGCTCTACTCTGATCTCTGATGATGATGGCGACAATTCAAAGATGCCAGATGTAGCGGTAGCGAATGGTAAGGTTTATGTTGTCTGGCATTCGAATAACTATTCTGATCCTGAGATTGAACTGGCTGTGCTAGACCCTTCACTGGTGTCCCACGATGGTAGTTCAGCAAATCCGGCTATATTGAGAACCGTTGGGCCGGTTAATGTCTCAGGTGACGATAACCGTAAATCTAATCATGCACGTATTGCGGTTGGCACTGATAATAAACTACATGTAGTTTTAGAAGAACGTGATGAAGACGAAATGCGCTATCTTAAGCTGGAAACAAATGGGTCAGTTATTAATGATGTGACATTGACTGATGCAGAGAATGACATGTTTCATGCTATGCCTGATATAGTTATTGATAATCAGAATAAGGTGCACTTAACCTGGCGCTCTGCTAGTAGTGAAATGATCTGGTATGCGCTAATAAATGGTAATAATGGGCAGGTGTTAATTGACTCTACGCTGATTAGTTCATCTGGTGGTTACCATTCTTCCACTGTTAATATCGATTCGGATGGGGTTGTAACCCTGGTATATGGTGAAGATAACGACAGCATCAGGATGATTCGCTTAAATCCGGTACTTGATGATATGGATGGCAGTGCAGCTACATTAGCCGATATCACCACTGAAGTTGAATCAATAATAGTTGATGAAGATGCAAGTGCAAATAATAACCGTCCCCGTCATCCTTTTGCTCGTATGAACGAAGATGGCAGTCTGTTAGTTTCTTATTTGACAGAAGGTAGTTCTGGAACGGGTTCAGTTAGATTTATTAACATTTCGGCGGATGGATCAACAAGTGCTGGTCAGACCTTACTCAGTAATTCTGCAAGAAATTTTGAGCAGATGAAGATAAGCAGAGGCGGCGAAATTCTTGTTGTTGCCACGGGTTCTTCTATCAATCTCTTTAAGGATCTACAGTTAGTATCTGCTTCAGTTAATCTGGGCTCCTTGCAGATTGTAGGTTATTCTGAAGATGATCTGCCAGCAGGTGCTGAGACCGGTGCTCCGACGCCACATGAAGATAGTTTTTTCACCGCATTGATTACCGTACCAGTGGGTGGAACAACGACATTGACTTTACCTACAACTACACGTTTACCATTAGATAGTACTTTCGAAGTATGGACACCTGCTGATGGCTGGGTGGAACTCGATGTGCCTAACCTGGCTGATGCAACCGTTACCCTAACTGATGGTGGTCCGGGTGATGCTGATGGAGTTGCAGATGGTTATATTGTTATCAAAGCGTCTGCTTTAGTAGCCGGTGGTAGAAGTTTCATTAGTGACTTCCTGGATGCAGGTGGTTCACTATTCGATGATGACGATGATGATGGTATAGGTAGTGGTGGTTCGATCGGTGGTATAATGCTGATGCTATTGCTGGCAAATGGCCTCTTTAGCGTAGTGCGCCGTAGAAAATCGCTTCACTAGTTTTTATTAATTGAAGTTGAAACACTTAAAAGCGCGGCCCCTGGGTCGCGTTTTTTATGTGCCAGCTTTTTACAATAGTCAGAGAAACAATTAGTTCAGGGTAAACAGGTATATGCGCAAAATTAAACAAATATCGATTGGTTTAGTGTTTTTGCTGTTAAATAATGTACTTGCGGCTAATGAAGCTGGCATTGGCTTTAACACAGAAGGGACTGTGCTAGCGGTTAAAGTTTCTAACCAGCAACGCGGCCTGCTACTGGAGCAAATTGCTAAGAAAATGAATTATGCTCTACAGGGGCTTGAGGTGATAGATCAAACTGAAGCTGTGTCATTTGATGTATCCGGTTCAGTTAATAAAGTGTTAAATCAAATTGTTTCACCAGCAAGTGTCATTATTGCTTCTTATTCAGACAGTAAAAAGTTATCTGAGGGAATCAACGGTGTAATCTGGATTTTACCACTCGGTGAAGAAGGTAGGCCTGGGCCAGAGTTAACAACAAAACCTGAAAAGATTAAAACAAAATTTAGAAGAAGCGCCATGTCTGAAGATGAGTGGAAAGAGTTTAGAAGACAGGTTAAATTAAAAGGACAGGGAGTTGCTGAATCTGAGAAGGCAGGAATAATATTAGATAATTAAAATTAGTGTTACTGCTTCAGTATATTCTACATATTAATTATTTTCTATTGCTGTTCCCTTAAATAAAATTTGTTTAAGTTCAAGCCTCATTTTAAAGTGATTAAGGCTATTACATCTATGAAATGTATATATCGGTCTACGGCGAGTTATAAATTATCCCTGTAAGCTGGTTCACTGCTTTCATGTGGTTGAAAGTTTCAGGCACCTGTTTCCATTTTGGTTATTAACGGGGCAGCCATGCTATTTTATAAAATTTTGATGAGAATATATTGATGAAAGTGATAAGTGTTATATCTGTAGTTCTATTTTCTATGCTATTTACAATAGCAAGTGCCAAGACTTATACAAATGAAAAAGGTACGTTTACAAATGGCGTAAAACATCAGGAATGGGGTAATCATAATTCTAAAAACAGTCGTAAGCAGGGAAGTAAAAAGAAAAAGAATAATAAAAGCTGTAAACAGATTTTTACGATTGTTATTTATAGTAAAGGAAAAAAAGAAGTAGAGATTCCATTCGAGGATTTGTATGGCTATTTATCAAATAGAAAATCTGGAAAAAAATTAGAAAATAAAAAACAAACGTCTAATTTAAGCCGGGGTGGTGATGGAAGCGGTAGAGGGAGAGGTGACGGAAATGGAAAAGGTGACGGAAGTGGTAATGGTGACGGGGGCGGGCGTGGTAATGGTGAGGCTGATATTAAAGCGAATAAAAAACCACAACCCTTAGCCATGCTTTTTCCATCAGCTTCAGCATTAAAGTTTAAGGCTTGTAGTAATAATAAAAATAAAAATGAAAATGAAAAAACTATAACAAAGAAACAGTTTAATAATAATCCGGCCTGTCATGTTCTGGGCTTTAATCGCAAGGGACAAATAAAGTTACTTGAGTGTGGTGTGAGTAAAAAGCCTGGTCAAAAAATGAAAACAGTAATGCGACGTATTACTTCAATTGAGATTTTTGAATAGTAAGGTTTTTAAGTGAATAAACTAAGGTTTCTGTGTGTTTGAATTTTCTGGAAAGCTAATGGAGCTGTAATTTGGTTTTATTAGCTGTATTAGATTGACTATGATCAATGGTTATTTGAAATCAGGAGCAGAGCTTATCGAACAGAATGTTATGTATAACGTAATATTAGGTTTGAGTTATTTTAAGTTTATTAATGTGAATAAAAATATAATTAAACTTTGTTTCAGAGACGCTGAGAAATATTAATAATGTAGGGTGGATCAAGCGAAGCGGATCCACCATTGTCGCGAAGTCTGGTACACCCGTGCTGCTTCATCCATCCACCACAAAGTAGATTTTATATTCACCTGATAACTATATTTCCGTGCTGATTTTATTTGATTTTAAAAAACAGTACTACTATAGGCTATTGTTTGTTTATATAAAAACTATTTTATTCATCAGTAAGATCAGGCCAGGGCTTTATTCACTGTATTTAAGATTTAATCTGAACTAATTACGTGCTAGAACAAAATAAATCTAATATTAGAAAAAGTATAATAAATCATATAAGTAATTCTATTATCAGATTAGTTTTTTAAAATGGAAGTAAGCACCTGTACTAATTATATGACCTGAATTAATCTTAATTTGACACAAATTAAAAAATTAAATTTCAATGATTTTTTTCAATTAAATACAAAATAAATTTGAAATATTTATAATTTGTTTAAAAAACAACCTAATTATCATAAAAGTACAGATGAATAAAATTTAAATATTTAAAGTTGTCTATAAATTGAACAGAAAAAGCTTCATTAAGAGATATGTAATGTTCCCATAATTGGGAGTTAATTTTTTGGGAGATAATTCCTACTTGGAAATTTTTATGGTATCGGGTAATATGATCGTCTAATTATACATTTGATTTGTAAAGGATAGTTTTACGAATTGAAAAATTAACTAAAGTCAATAAAAATTTGGGGATTAAGGGGTGGAGATGTTGGTTGTAATCAGGAGATTAAAGGGTTTATTAAGTTGTTTGGCTGTATATGCGGGTTTGAGTTTTTCTATTGGTGTACAGGCTGATATTTATGTTGCGGATGGTCAACGAGGAACAAGTGGTTCTCTCTATAGGGTGGATGTTAATACAGGTGAACTAACATCGGTTGCACCTCTAGCACAACCGGTTCATGCCATGACCTTTGGTGCAGACGGTATAACACTCTACGCGGTAACAAACACCTGGCGTAATGTAGGTGGAAATGGAAAATTAGTCTCCATCGACATTAACACAGGTGAATTCACTGACATCATTTCATCGAATCCCGATCGTTTTGTAGGCATAGCTTATCACCAGGCTGATGGTTTCCTGTATGCTGTAGATAATGATCGAGATCTCTATAGAATAAATCCTGAAACAGGGGAATTTACATTTCTTTTTGATATCTCAGGTAGTAGAAGAGGTCTGGCATCTGATGGAGTGACATTGTTTCATTCAACGGGTAGTCAGTTGAGGTCAGTCAGTACTACTGTCGATTCACAAACGACCATTGGAAGTTTTAATACCCGTTTTGATAGAGCCATTAAAGATATAACTTTTGACCCGGTTCTTGATACTTTATTAGGTATTGATAGATCTGGTGGAATTTACTCCATTAATAAAACCACAGGGGCAGCGTCGCTGTTATCAGACACTGGCGGTGGAAGAATTGCCATTGCAGCCCAGGGATTTAAAGATGATGATTTAGATGGTATGAATGATTACTGGGAAATCTTTTACGGCCTGAATCCACTTTTTGATGATAGTGCACTGGATCTGGACGGTGATGGAGTTTCAAACTTACAGGAATACCAACTTTTAAGTAATCCAACCATACCCGACACAGATAGTGATGGTCTTGCGGATGCGGTAGAGTTTGATTTGGGAACAAGTCTTTCACAGACTGATACCGATGAAGATGGAAAATCAGATTATTTTGAGGTACTTCTTGGCTCAAACCCTCTTGCAGATGAGAGTATTCTTGCTATTGGTACAACTGAAGGTACTTCTGATAATGCAGCGGTAGCAACAGATTCCGATGGTAATGTTCATGTGGTTTATAATAATAGAATTGGTGAAAGCTTCGCGAAAATTTATTACACAATGTTATCTTCAGATGGTGAAGTGTTAATTGGCTCCACTCTTATCTCGGATGATGATTCCCGAAATTCAAAAATGCCAGATGTAACGGTTTCAAATGGTAAAGTTTATCTGGTATGGCATTCTAGATTGGGAGGAGAAGAAGAGTCAACACCAGAGGTTGAGTTTGCAGTTTTAGATCCTTCACGTGTACCACATAATGGTAGTGTTGCAAACCCTGATGCATTAAAAACCGTCGGGCCACTTTATATTTCTGATATTGATGGTAGAAAATCGAATCATGCCCGAATTGCACCTGGCACAAATGGTAAACTGCATGTGGTTTACGAAGATGGTAGTATCCTGGATGTTATTCATTACCTTAAGCTGGATACTAATGGATCAATTATTTTTGACACTACTTTAACATCGTCAGGTAATTTGCGTCGTGCCTTCCCTGATTTGGCTGTTGATAGTCAGAACAAGGTGCATATTACCTGGCGTGATAGTGAAGGCGAGGGAGGAAATATCTACTATGGTCTTATTAATGGCAATAATGGTGAAATATTAATAGACTCAACCTATATATCACGAGGTGGCTCTTCTACTGTAAATGTGGATGCTAACAATATTGCTAGCATCGTGTTCGGTGTATTCACTAGTTCGCTCGATATGATTCGAATTAATCCGGCCCTTGATGACCTGGACGGCAGTGCTGCAGATCTGCCGACTATTACATCGGTTCCGCAATTTAGTTTAATTAGTCTAGGTGGAGATCGACTTGACAAGATAATTAAAGCTAAAGCTGAAGCTAAAGTTTTATCTAAAGATGTAGATTTTGGTAGTCGATTGCATCACCCATTTGCACGAATGGATGAAAATGGTAATTTGCTAGTTTCCTATTTATCAGACGGTAGTACGGGTAACGGTAACGTTAAGTACTTTACTGTTTCGTCAGATAACAAGGTTTCTTTTGGTGGCGACCTGGTAAATAATGTCGCAAATCGATTTGAACAGTTAAAAATTAGCAGAGATACAAAGGCGCTAGCAATTGCATCTGGTAATAATATTCATCTTTATAAAAATCTTCAGAATAGCTTTGTAAGTGGTGCCTCAATTGTAGGCGGTACATTTGAGATAGTGGGTTTAGCAGAAGACGATTTACCTGAAGGCGCTAAAAGTGATGCTCCAAATGCACATGAAGATAACTTCTTTTCAATGTTAATTAAAACACCTCAAGGTGAAACGGTAACGGTAACTTTACCCACAACATTGCGTCTGGATGAAGACAGTACATTTGAAGTCTGGACAGAAGCAACTGGCTGGACTGAATTTGATGTGCCCAATCTTGCAGAAGTAACGGTTGAATTAACCGATGGTGGCCCTGGTGATGCGGATGGTGTTGCAAATGGCTTTATCGTGATAAATGCATTAGCACTGGTTTCAAGTAACGGTGGATCATTCATCCAGGAATTCCTTGATGCGGGTAACTCTCTATTTGAGGATGAAAATAAAAATGGCACAGAGGGCGGCTCAGTCGGTGGCATAATGTTAATGCTATTACTTGCAAATGGCCTGTTCAGGGTGACACGCCATAAAAAAACACTTCACTAATAGTTATAGTTATTGAAGAAGTGCTAAAAAACGCGGCCCATAGGGTCGCGTTTTTTGTATGTAGGGGTTTTTGTTGAACCGCTTAACCGGGTAGAAAATCATGTTCAAAATAAAAAAATATTTAATGAGTTTGCTGCTGCTGATGTTAACTAATTTAGCCATGGCAAATGAGCCTGATCTTAAATTTAATTCGGATAACTCGGTACTTTCTGTATCAGTGACAGGCCAAAACCGAGGCGTATTACTAAAGCAAATTGCAAAAAAAATGAACTATGAACTGCAGGGCTTAGAGAATATAGATCAAGCTGAAAATTTGACATTTGATATCTCTGGCGCAACCAGTAAAGTACTCAGCCAGATCGTATCACCTGCTAGCATAATACGAGTCAGTTATTCAGATGAAAAAAAACACGCCAGGGGAATCGATGGAATAATCTGGGTGTTACCAGTAGGCGAAGAAAAAGCCCCAATAAACGATAACGTCCTGGAAACCGCAAAAAGTAGTAAGCCCCCAAAATATAAAAGCCCATTCAGAAGTAAAAACATGTCGGAATTTGAATGGAAAGAATTTAGAAAACAACAGGGTCTAAAAGGCAGGGGCATAGCAGAAGCTGAAAGAGCTGAAAGACTGGGTTTTGGCGAAGTTGATGATTGAGATGAATTATTCTGACTCCCTTTTTTAAATAGTTACAGATTAGTCCTGTGTCCTGTGGTTAAGGAATTCTAATAATCCCATGAACGATGTTCTGCTGTGTCAGCAGTGACAATGTGGTGTTTATAGCGGGTTTTGCTTTTCCTTTAACTAAAAAGTGTCTTGATTACTACAGGCTATTATCCATTGATCTCCCACTAGGAATCTATCTCCGTAAGTGAGATAAAATAAAATCTTCAAATAATAAGCAAATTAAATATCTAGATAAGCTAATAGTTAAGTGCCTCAAACTGAATTGACTACATCGTTATAGCATGAAATTCTTGATAAAAAATTCAGGATAACTACGCAAGAATAGACTCATCCCCCATCAATACAAAAAACTGTAATCATCACTTTAAAAAATATCACTGCTATTCCATTTAGAATAGTGATTCAGGCATAAGTTTTATATCAACCTTCTTTTAACCAGTATTATTCAACAACATGAGAAATAGAGTGACATAATACTAACGATAATAATTTAAATCGTCATCCCCGAATGTTTCTATCGGGGATCCAGTGACCTTAGTCGTTGCGAAGTAACTAGATTATATAATGCAAGCAGGTATTTTTCTAACGGGGCAAGCATTGTAAGCGTAAATTGCGTCGAGTGAATTAGACCAGGAGAAACATCAAAAATACAAACACATATCAAGAAAAATAAAAGAAAATAAAAGGACACCCACTCTAAGAATACAAAAAAAGTCGATACCTGATTAATATATTCTTCTTCAATTCAAAGGAGATGAGTATATATTTTTATCGATAGGCAGATTTGACTAGGAAAATAGACGTAATTTATGATTTAACGGAATTTAACCCACAGTTAAGCCTCAGTAAGGCACTGAAGTCGAATTATGTGTAGTAGTGTCATTACCAAGGGAAACTGTCGGACTAATTACCGAGCGACTTTGTCGTAATACAATATCACACACCTGTTAGTGCAGCAATAAAGCTGTCACCATTAAGCTGTTTTTAAC
>Ga0316207_10004296_pt1 | contig 12455 bp, 13 predicted proteins | sample 6weekpyrite_MG_FD_204943 | JGI IMG/M metagenome (GOLD analysis project Ga0316207, IMG submission 204943) | Microbial mat bacterial communities from mineral coupon in-situ incubated in ocean water Damariscotta River, Maine, United States -... | ecosystem: Environmental > Aquatic > Marine >... | reverse complement strand
ATCAGATGGGCAGTGCGATGAACTACCCCGCACAACTCTTGGTGGTCTCAATAAGGGGACAGAGCGCCAAAAAGCGGCGGTCTTTCCCCGATGGAGATGTTCCACAGCAGTGCGCATTTTCACCAGCAAATTGAACTGAAAAAAGATCGGCCCCAGGGTGACAGCAGTTATTCAAGTTACTTTTTTTGTCTGATGTTATATTGCGTTACATTAATCACTCTATTTAATAATGAGCACTTCATTGCCTTCTAAAATGCAAACTTTCAGTCAGCGACAACAAATTGGCCTTCTTTTAGGGCCTGTCCTTTTTTTAATTTTACTGGCGCTACCTCAGCCTGCTGACATGCCCGATAACAGCATGCAAGTCGCGGCAGTGGCGGTACTCATGGCCATATACTGGATGAGTGAGGCCATACCGATTCCTGCCACCGCACTTATGCCTATTGTGCTATTTCCCTTACTGGGCATCATGGACACCGCCAAAGTTACGTTGGCTTATGGTAATCATTTAATTTTTCTTTTTATGGGCGGCTTTCTTATTGCAGTGACCATTGAAAAATGGCACTTGCATAAACGAATTGCACTGCACACCATTCTGCTGGTTGGGGTGTCGTCCAATCAGATTATTCTCGGCTTTATGTTGGCCACCGCATTTCTGTCGGCATGGATCAGTAATACCGCCACCGCCATGATGATGGTCACCATCGGAGTTGCGGTTATTAAACAGGCCCAATCTAATAATATCAGCAACACCAGTAAACAAAATGATAACTCAGCCTTTGCTTCAGCACTGATGCTGGGCATTGCATATTCCGCATCCATTGGCGGTATTGCCACGCTTATCGGCACACCACCCAATGCCATTCTTGCCGGTGTGATTGAATCCAGTTTCGGTTACAGCATAGGCTTTGCACAATGGATGAGTTTTGCTGCACCACTCTCCCTGATCATGCTTGGACTGTGCTGGTTTTATCTCACTCGTATTGCTTTTCAGGCTGAATTTGATGAGCTGCCCGGGGGTAAACAAAGCATACAACGCCAACTGAATGAACTGGGCCCCATGTCAGGCGCAGAAAAAAAAGTGCTGGCTGTTTTTATTATGGTAGCTGCGGGCTGGCTAATACGTGGCCTGGTTGATATTCCGGCTCTGGAATTCGTCAAAGATTCCAGCATTGCCATGGCCGGTGCCCTGTTGTTATTTATTATTCCAGTGGATTTTAAAAAAGGTGAATACCTGCTCGACTGGCACACGGCAAAAAACATCCCCTGGGATATTATGATTTTATTCGGTGGCGGTTTTGCATTAGCCGGAGGTTTTGTCAGCAGTGGCCTTACTGAGTGGATAGCCAGTCAACTGATCACTTTGCAGGGCATGAATTTAATTATCATTGTGTTCATGGTTGTTCTACTGGTTATATTTTTAACAGAAATTACATCCAACACCGCAACGTCATCACTGCTGCTGCCGGTTATGGGGGCTTTTGCCATTGCCATACAGGTGCACCCATTAAATTTAATGGTTGCCGTAGCCCTTTCAGCTTCTTTTGCATTTATGCTGCCCGTTGCCACACCACCTAATGCTATTGTTTTTAGCAGTCGACAGGTCAACATACCTCAAATGGCGCGTACCGGTTTATGGCTGAATATTATTGGTAGCGTACTGATTACTTTGTTTGTGATTTTTTACCTGCCGAGGATATTTGAGTTATAAGACTTAAAAAATTAATTCTAAGGGGCAGCGATGAACTACCCCGCACAACTCTTGTTGGTCTCAATAAGGGGACAGAGCGCCAAAAAGCGGCGGTTTACTCTGTTCCAACAAGGTGATGTCATACTGTCAGTTCTATGCAATTTACTTTTCCCCGAGGGATATGTTTCACAGCAGGCACATTTTTACCAGAAAAGTCTGCTCCAGAGTGTCAGCAGAAGTTGGATAGTATATATCAACGATTACCTCTGTCTGATTGCAGGCCTCCATGATCTGTTAAAAAACTAAACTTTCTGTGAGTTTTTTTAACAGATTAAAAATAAGACGAGTTCAAAAAAATAATCTTAATCACCTAAATAATTTCTCCCTGTCGCAAGGCGTTAATTTTAAGATTGAGTTCATCGGTTTTGTTATCAAGATGATGTGTGGCATTTTCCAGGTGTAGAGAGATATTTTTAGCTTTTGATCACCCATTTGGGTGGTTTTTTTGAATAACGTGATATATATCACTATTTAATCTAATGCATATGATTATAATTGTGTAATTGTCTGCATTTTCGTGTCGAATATGTTTACACTAGTTGCTATTGCTGTAACTTATTGATTTGTATGGTAAAAATACCTTATACAACTAAAGGTATGTCGGTTATTGTTACACTCATATATGCGTTCGTATATATTCATTATTTTATAAGATTCTGATTTTTCTTAGTTTATTAAATTCGGCCTAAAAATTGCGTTAATGTATGAGGTGTTTTTTTATACGGAATGGAATTTTCGGGATCTAAAATATCTTGAAAAATTCATCATTGTGATAAAGAAGTATCAACAGGAGTGGAACTTGTTCCACATAATAATTGAAAAATAGGAAATATGATGAAACTGAGAAACTTTTTGGCAACAACCGTATTGTGTTTGTCTGCCGCGAGTGCGCAGGCTTCTACTGTGCTTCAACCGACGGATACTAATGTGAATTTTTTCACGTTAGATGGTTCAATAACCTTGGGCGTTTTTGATCAGCTTGATACTGGTTTTACTACAAGTTTAACAGTAGTAATGGGGCCTTCAATCTTTGGTGGCTTTGGTGGCGAAGTTAGTTTTACGCCATTCCCAGCTGCTTCATCGGGCCCATATTTTGCCAGCAACGGCGCTTCAACTACTCAGCTAAGCTTAGGCACTACCAATGAGTTCATAGTTGCTTTGTCACTAGATGGTGGTACTACATGGGTTGCCGATAACGAAGCTGATGCCTTGTATTCAGCTAATGGTGATATTGTTTCACTGTCGTTTGCTGGTAATGGTGATGCAATTCTGGTTGACGTAGTAACTACAGTTCCTGTTCCTGCAGCTGTTTGGTTGTTTGGTACTGGTCTGGTTGGTCTTGCGGGTGTTGCTAGACGTCGCGTCTGATAGCAGAGCTCTACCGGTAAGTTCTTATCGGTAGAGTTTTACTAAATACACAAACAGGGCAAACCTCGCTTTTACCGAGTCAAAGCCTCGGCACAAAAAAACGGGCGTTACTCGTTCATATCATTAGCTATCGTGTTGCAAGATTTTTAGAATGCAAAGGAGTACTGGAGCGGGATACTGAAAACAGTTATTTTCAACAGTTTAAAAATTAGAAGAGTTCAATAAAATAACTTCAATCTCTTCAATAATTTCTTCCTGCCGCAAGGCATTAATTTTACGATTGAGTTCATCGGTTTTGTCATCAAGATGATGCGTGGCATTTTCCAGGTGTAGAGTGCGATGTTTATTTTCAATCATTAATGACAGGTACAGGATGCGATGTAAGGCATTAAAGAGGTAGTGCTCAGTTAACTCCAGAAAAAACTCCCGGCGGGTCAGGTTTAATAAAGGCGGGGTTAATTCATTTGTTTTTTCATCGGGAAGATCCTGGAAAGGGGGGAGTAATTTTTCTACACTGAGATCATTATGCTGGTTATTATGGTGAATTGCATATAATGATGCCGGGTCTTTTTGTGTTGCAAAAATTTTTGCCAGGGCTGTGACAACACTGGGTACTTCTTCTGCTACATCGGCGCCTTCAAGTCCAACAATGTTGTGATGTGTCTCCTGAATTAGGGAATGAAGTTTGCTGCCGACGGCTATTAGTGTTGTATTGTTATCAGTTGAATGTGTAAAGTTTTGTTGTAGTTCTTTTATTAACTGTTCATTAAAGTCACCACAAAAGCCGCGTTGTGAACCTATAAGTAAAACAAAATTTGAAACAGGTTCTGTTTCAGGTAATACATTGGAGTGAAAGTGCAGAAAATCAGTTGCTATTTTTTCGATAGATTCTGTAATGGCGGACTGGCTTTTTAAGTAACGCTCCAGTTTGAGGGTTTCCATTATCGATAGTGTCTTCATCGAATACATAATATTGCGAATTTCGCTGAGTCTGTTTCGGTGAGAGACCTGTTCGTGACGGCGGCTCATTATTTTATTCCAGGTGTTTTATCTTCAACCAACCGGTGAGAGCGGCCAGCCATTGATTACGTGGACTGTCGAGAGTGAGCGTTGTTATGCTGACTTTTGCAGTCAGTGTTTCAAGCGCTGTGGGTATGTTCTCTATTTCTATTTCGGTAAATAAATTTTCATTGAAGGCAATTAACCAGGCCAGTTGAAATTTTATTGTGTGTGGTGAGAGGCGGCCCTGTTTGAGTAGCTCACGTAGAATTTTTCCGCGTTTGATTGCCATTTCCATACTGCTTTCCAGACGTGCTCCAAATCGTGTGAAGACTTCGAGTTCCAGAAATTGCAGGTAGTCCAGTTTCATGCGTCCGGCTTCCTGTTTGATCCGCTCATGTTGGGCGCGACCACCGATACGGGATACGGAGCGAGCAATATCGATTGCCGGGCGAAAACCCGCGACGAAAAGTTCACGTTCCAGATAGATCTGGCCATCGGTTATTGATATCAAATTTGTCGGAATATAAGCTGCAATTTCACCCAGTTGGGTTTCAATAATCGGTAATGCCGTCATGCTGCCACCACCGTGTGATGCGTCCAGGTTAGTGGCTCTTTCCAGTAATCGGGCGTGTACATAAAAAATATCGCCGGGATAAGCTTCCCGCCCAGGTGGTCGACGCAGTAATAAAGACAGCTCGCGGTAGGTTTTTGCATGGGTGGACAGGTCATCATAAACAATCAGCGTGTCACGTCCCTGTTGCATCCAGAATTCAGCAATAGCACAACCTGAAAAAGGCGCCAGGTGCTGCAGGCCGGGTAGTGAGCTGGCTTCCGCAACCACCACCGTGGTGTAACTCATGGCATTGTGTTTGCGTAACAGTTCAATTGTATTAACCACCGTTGAACGCTTCTGGCCAATTAGCACATAAATACAGAAAACATTTTTGTCATGCTGGTTAATAACCGTGTCCAGCGCAATAGAGCTACGCCCCAGGCCTTTGTCACTAATGATTAACTGGCGTTGTCCTTTGCCAATGGGGATCAGGGTATCAATAACCTTACTGCCAGTGTACAGGGCCTGATTAACATCGTCTCGTGCAACGATGGAGGGTGATGAAATTTCCAGCACCTGTCTGGCCGTGGTCACCGGGGTTATGTCACCATCAAGAGGTTTGCCTAAGGGGTCAATAATGCGTCCTAACAGGGCATCACCGACTGGAATATCTGGCGAATGCCTGGAGCGATAGACACTGGTTCCCGCGGTGAGGGCGGGGGTTTCATGGAGCAGCACAGCACCGATAAGATCCTCGGTTAGTTCAAAGACCACGCCAAGGCTACCATCTTCAAATAACAGAATTTCATCCATGGTGGCGGTGGGTAGTCCGCTGATCCAGGCGATGCCATCACCAATTGAAATAACACTGCCAAGTTCAGATAACCGTGCCTGTGGCTGGTAATGCTCCAGCCAGTTGTCTACGGTTTTAACGAAATCTTCTGGCGCTTTAGCTGATGGTTTTTTCATAGCCTAGCTCCACAAAACCACTCAGTTCATCCTGTAGATTGATGCGCAGTACCCATGGGCCAACTGCAATACGCAAACCGGCCAGAAGTTGAGGGCTCTGTTCGTAAATAATTTTTACCGATTGTTTAGATAAGGCGCGGAGTTTCTGTTCCAGTTGTCCCCGCTGATCACCTGATAATGCATAGGCGCTAGAGATAATTATATTATCCGTTGTTGTTTTGCAGGCATTGCGTAACGTTGTCTGATGTTCATTATCCAGTTCATCCAGTGTTTTTAATAACAGCTCGAATAAACGACTTTCGAGTTCTGGCCCGGCAACAGCGCTGAGTAATTTTGCAGCGAAGCGGGCGCTTTGTTGATGGGCGTTTTGTTGTGACTGTTGTAGCATTTCTGCCTGATGACGTTCAGCAATAACCGCAGCTTTTTCCCGCTCACTGGAAAGATCGGTTTTTAATTGTTGTTGTTTTAGGGTTTTTTCGTTTTGCAGTTCCTCCTGTAAAGCTTCCCGAAGTTGTTGTTTTTCCCGTTCCCATTCATCCAGTCTTCCCTGGTATTGTTTTTCCAGAGCCAGGGCCTGTGTCTGTCGCTCGGTTATCTCTTTTAGTGATTGCTCAATTTTCTGGCGACGTTTTTCCAGTATTAACAAGACCGGACGATAAAGGAAGCGTTTTAATATCCACACCAGAACCAGGAAGTTAATTATTTCCAGTAAAAAAGTTGACCAGTTAATTTCCAACTGTACTTCTCCGTTAAATTATTTAAGCAGATATTCCAGCAAGGGATTGCGGAATAAAATAATCAGCACAATTACCAGAACATAAATTGCCAGTGATTCAATCATTGCCAGGCCAATAAACAGGGTACGCATAATGGCGCGTTCCGCTTCGGGTTGGCGCGATAGTGCATCAAGCGCACGACTGATTGCCCAGCCCATGGCGATGGCGGGTAACATCACCCCCAGGGCGATTCCCAGGATGGCGGCAACCGTTGATACCATCGTAAAAGTTGATAAATCAGCCATGTTTTACTCCTTATTTTTAAACTTGTTTTGTTGTAATTGTTGGGACTGGATGCCACCGGCAACATAAACCAGCGCCAACATGCCAAAGATGTAAGCCTGTACCAGCGCTTCAATAATATGCAGTAAGAGTATAGGTACGGGGGCGAGAAAACCCGCCACAAGTAAGATGAGTAAAGCGGCCATTTCCAGACTCATCATATTGCCAAACAATCGCACCGCGAGTGCAACCGTGCGGGTTAATTCACTGACCAGGTGAAACGGCAGCAAAATTGGGCTGGGCTGGAGGTAATGTTGTAAATAAGCCTTGATTCCCTGAATGCGAATGCCGTACCAGTGCACCGATAAAAACACCACAATAGCCAGAGCTGACGTTGCGGAAAGATCGCGCGTCGGTGAGTGTATGCCGGGGATAAGCCCGATAAGGTTGGCAATGACCAGAAAAATCCACAGGCTGCCAATGAAGGGAGTTAATATTTTTGCCTGTTGTGGTGCCACTTCAGTTACCGCATCTTCAATAACAATGACAATAGCTTCCAGTGTGGTTTGTATTGAGCCGGGTACGGCCAGTAGTCGACGTGTTGCCAGCCAGGAAAACAGGCCAAGCACAATGATAATTACCCAGGTAGTGATAACTGTGTTTGTCACTACCAGTGGGCCCAGATTAAAAAGCGTATTTATTTCCATTCCTGAATCACTCATCTGCTGCTTCACTCCCGGATATATAAATAAACATTTACACCCCCAATGAACACACCCAGTAATATCAGACTGGTTGTCCAGCGTACTGAATACCCGGTCATCTGATTGTCGAGCCAGTGTCCAAGGTAGGCACCTGCGATAACAGGCAATACAAATAACAGACCGATCATGCCAGCATAAACAGTTTGGGCAAGCAGTGTGGGTTGCTCATGTTCAGCCTTTTTCATGCGTTGTGCCTGGCGTTCAACCTGTTGTTTTAAATTTTTTTTATTATGGCTCATTTTTAGGGCTCATTTTTATTGTTCATCGGTTCAGGTCCCTGCGCGTCCTACTTCCCATAAACGTTTAAGCACCTCTTCTTCCATGCGTCGCAGGCTCGATTTTTGACTCTGTAACTGCGCTTCTTCTTCGAGTATCTGTTCGGCCAGGGCTTTGCTGATGCGCATGTAATCTGTATCAATTAAAAAATGTCGAGTAGTTAAAGTAAGCTGGTTGTTGTGAAAATAAAGCAGGGCGCCGGGGGTGGCGATGTATTGCCAGTCCTGTTGATTAGTTTTAAATCGAGCCAGCCCCATCACAAGTGAGGTCATTAACCGTGTGTGTCCAGGTAAAATACCGAAGCTGCCACTACTGTCTTCTCCGACAAAAGAACGTATGTCGGTGTGTGTTTCTGCATGTGTGGCATCCAGTAAATTAAGAACAAATGATTTCATGGTGTCATTGTGCCCCGCATGTAACATTGTTTTTCTGGGGTTTCATCATACTGGCCACGTAAAAAGGCTTCACAATCATCCAGTGTTTTCGACAGGGGTACAGACACACCGGTTATGCCAGTATGTGCAGCAGTGACCCACATAGGCTGGGTTAAATAGCGCTGTAATCGGCGTGCGCGTAACACTGTGCGTTTATCTTTAGGGGAGAGTTCTTCAATGCCCAACATGGCAATAATATCTTCCAGCTCGTGATAACGTGCCAGGTGTTCACGTACCCCTTCAGCAATGGTGTAGTGACGGGAACCCAGGGTATAGGCGTCCATCATTTTGCTGCTGGACTGTAGCGGGTCAACCGCAGGGTAAATGCCTTTGCCAGCCTGGGCGCGGGTAAGGATAATTTTTGTGTCGAGATGACTGAGTATGGCATTGACCGCCGGATCGGTCATGTCATCGGCGGGTACATAAACCGCCTGTACCGAAGTTATGTCGCCCTGTTGGGTTGATGTGATTCGGTCTTCGAGTTCAGCCACCTCTGTAATCAGCGTAGGCTGGTAACCAACCGTGGCCGGCATACGGCCCAACAGGCTAGAGACTTCACTGCCGGCCTGTACAAATCGAAAAATATTATCCATCACAAATAATACTTCTTTCTGCATAGTATCACGCAGGTATTCCGCATAGGTCAGGGCAGATAAACCGATCCTGAAACGTACACCGGGAGATTCATCCATCTGCCCAAACACCATCAGTGACTGATCCATCACACCGGCAGATTTCATTTCCTGCCATAACTCATGGGCTTCACGCATCCGCTCACCAACACCCGCAAACACTGAAGCCCCTTTATGCAAAGACGCAACGGCGTGCATAAATTCCATAATCAATACGGTCTTGCCTACACCGGCCCCACCGAATAATCCGGTTTTTCCACCTTTAACAAAAGGGCACAGTAAGTCGATGACTTTGATTCCCGTCATGAGTATTTCTGAACTGGCGGTGGCTTCAGCAAGAAGTGTAGGTGCGGTATGTATGTTACGAAAATTCTGGGTGTTTAATGGCGCGCCATCATCCAGTGGTTCGCCAAAAATATTTAATACCCGTCCAAGGCAGTCCGGTGTTACCGGCACATGTAATGGCGCACCCGTATCATAAACGGACATGCCACGATACAAACCGCTAGCTCGGTGCAGGGTTACCGCTCGAATATGTTGTTTATCGAGATGCTGGTGTACTTCAAATAAACAGGTTTCACTATTAAGGGGGGCTGATAAGGCTTGTCGAATGGGGGGCAATTGTTTGCAATGAATAACCACCACTGGCCCATGTACTTCGGTAATGGTGCCGAGGGGTGAATCATCATGAGGTTCGTATACACTGTGCATATTGCATATGCCTGTAAGTGAACTGTAATTAATAGTGTATATTAATAACCCTACAGTGGATTTAGTTTTTTGATCTATTTAAATGATTGTAGAATTTAGAATATAAATTAATTCATTAAATTAAAAATTGATCTTAACAAACCTGGATGACATCTATAAATGCAGGTTTTCATTTTCCTGGAGCAGGGCAAATTGCTCACGTAATTCAAGAATGTGTTGCTCCCAGTAGTTGGCTGTATTGAACCAGGGAAAATTCATTGGAAAGCTGGGGTCTGACCAGCGCTTTGCCAGCCAGCTTGCGTAATGCATCAGGCGCAGGCTGCGTAAAGGTTCAACCAGGCGCAGTTCAGCCGGGTCGAGTTCGGCAAATTCAAAATAGCCATCGAGTACATGGTTGAGTTGTTGTTGCTGTTCATGTTGGTCACCGGAAAGTAACATCCAGATATCCTGTATCGCCGGGCCGCTTCTGCAATCATCAAAATCAACGAAATGAGGGCCCTTGTCGGTCCACAGAATATTGCCACTGTGACAGTCGCCATGGAGGCGGATCGATTGAGCGGTTTCATTAAACCGTAGTTTTAGCAAAGCAATCAGGTCAGTGCTTAAGGTCTGGTAAGCTTCCTCGAGGTAATCGGGAATAAACTTGTTTGCCAGTAGAAAATGGGCGCTATCAATTGCAAAATCCTGCACTGATATTTGTGGGCGTGTTAAAAATGGTTTACTGGCTCCCACCAGATGAATACGTCCTAAAAAACGGCCTATCCATTCCAGGTGCTCAGGGTTATCGAGTTCTGCAATGCGCCCGCCTTTTTGAGGGTAGAGGGCAAATCGGTAATTGTTGTAGTTGAGCAGGCTTTGCTGATTAAACTGCAGTGGGGCCACCACGGGAATTTCAAGCTGTGCCAGTTCCATGGTGAAGTCGTGCTCTTCCTGAATCTGCTCGTTTGTCCAGCGGTTTGGGCGGTAATATTTACCGATTATTTTCTGGCCGTAGTCCGAGCCTTCCTCCAGGCCTATCTGGTATACCCTGTTCTCATATGAGTTAAGGGGGAAGATGCGGGCATCGCTTTCAAGGCCAAGTGACTCTACGGAATCAATAATCAGGGTAGGATCAAGGGCTGCGAAGTCGTGTGTGGGGGATGTTAATTCCATGTAGTGGTTACTTGGGCTACCCTTCTATCAGCTAAAACTAGCACCTACAGTTTATAAATACAGGCGTTAGCTTTAGCTCATAATGGCTTCAGTCCTTGAACTTACTCAATACCAAACTGGCATTGGTGCCGCCAAAACCGAAGTTATTGGTAAGAACCGTATTCAGTTCAGCATTATCTACGCGTTCCGTAACCAGGGGCATACCCTCAACTTTCTCATCCAGGTTTTCCACATTAGCCGAGGCCTGAATGAATTTGTTCTGCATCATGAGTAAGCAGTAAATCGCTTCCTGTACACCCGCTGCGCCCAGTGAGTGGCCACATAAAGATTTGCTGGAGCTAAAAGGCGGGATCGTGTCACCAAAGACTTCTTTGATCGCACCGGTTTCTGCTACATCGCCTACGGGTGTGCTGGTGCCATGCGTATTGATGTAATCAATGGGGGCATCGACGGTTAATAGTGCCTGTTGCATACAACGCACAGCGCCTTCACCTGATGGTGCGACCATATCATGGCCATCTGATGTTGCACCATAGCCTGTAACTTCAGCATAAATTGTAGCGCCTCGGGCCTGGGCATGTTCCAGTTCTTCTAGCACAACTACACCACCACCACCGGCAATGACAAAACCATCACGATCAGCATCATAGGGACGTGACGCTTTTTCAGGGGTTTCATTATATTTAGTGGTGAGTGCTCCCATGCCATCAAACAGCATGCTCATGCTCCAGTGCTCCTCTTCACCACCACCGGCAAACACAATATCCTGTTTGCCCAGCTGAATCTGTTCCATACCATTGCCAATACAATGTGTGCCAGTCGCACATGCCGAGCTGATGGAATAGTTAATACCTTTTATTTTAAAAGGGGTTGCCAGGCATGCAGATACCGTGCTCGACATGGTGCGAGGTACCATATAAGGCCCCACTCGGCGAATGCCTTTTTCACGTAACGTGTCTGCAGCAAGTACCTGGTTTTGTGTTGAGCCACCACCAGAGCCCATAATAAGACCTGTTCTTGGGTTAGATACCTGGTCTTCAGTTAAGCCCGCATCTGCTATGGCCTGTTTCATGGAAATATAAGCAAAGGCTGCCGCATCACCCATAAAGCGTTTTACTTTACGATCGATATGTTCATCTAAATCAATATCGACAGAACCCGCAACATGGCTGCGCATGCCCATCTCTTTGTATTCTTCCTGAAATTTGATGCCAGAGCGGCCTTCACGTAGTGATTCGGTTACGGCTTGCTTATCGTTTCCCAGGCAGGAGACAATCCCAAATCCAGTTATTACAACTCGTTTCATTAATCAATTACCTAAAAGTCATCAGTTGAGCTAAACAGGCCAACTCTTAAGCCTTTAGCAGTATAAATTTCGTTTCCGTCAACCATGACACTACCATCAGCAATACCCAGTATTAAGCCACGGGCAATTACACGCTTGATATTGATCTGGTATGTGACTTTTTTAGCTGTGGGTAAAACCTGGCCGGTAAATTTGACTTCGCCAACACCCAGGGCTCTACCTTTACCCGGGTGGCCCTTCCAGCCCAGATAGAAGCCAACTAACTGCCACATTGCATCAAGTCCCAGACATCCTGGCATAACCGGATCTCCGGGAAAATGGCATTCGAAAAACCATAAATCAGGATTTATATCCAGTTCAGCTTTAATTTCACCTTTGTCAAATTCACCGCCCTTTTCAGATATTAAGCTTATGCGATCCATCATAAGCATATTTGGAATGGGGAGTTGAGCGTTGCCAGGGCCAAATAATTCGCCATGGCCACATTTAAGTAATTCTTCCTTTGTATATGAACTTTGATTCGTCATAGGTTCGTATAAC
>Ga0316207_10004295_pt1 | contig 12456 bp, 8 predicted proteins | sample 6weekpyrite_MG_FD_204943 | JGI IMG/M metagenome (GOLD analysis project Ga0316207, IMG submission 204943) | Microbial mat bacterial communities from mineral coupon in-situ incubated in ocean water Damariscotta River, Maine, United States -... | ecosystem: Environmental > Aquatic > Marine >... | reverse complement strand
TGGGTGAGATGCCACTAGCTGCTGCACCAAATCCACCATCTGCTGAACATTGATTATTATATGAAAGACTTTTCGCGTTTTTTCATCGATCGACCCATTTTTGCGGCGGTTTTATCAATATTGATATTTGTTGCGGGATTAATTTCCATGCAATTATTGCCTATCAGTGAATATCCAGATGTCGTACCACCTACCGTTACTGTACAAGCCGTTTATCCCGGTGCAAATCCAAAAGTAATTGCTGAAACAGTTGCAACACCATTAGAAGAAGCGATTAATGGTGTGGAAAATATGATGTATATGAAGTCGGTGGCTGGCAGTGACGGCGTATTGGCAATGACGATCACGTTTAAACCTGGGACAGATATCGATTTAGCGCAAGTGCAAGTCCAAAATCGCGTGAGCCAGGCAACGCCTCGTTTGCCTGAAGATGTAAGGCGATTAGGTGTTTCAACTCAAAAGCGTTCGATAAATCTTACTATGGTCGTGCATTTATTATCGCCAAACGATACTTATGATGCGACCTATTTACGAAACTATGCCGTTTTACATGTTAAAGATGAATTGACGCGAATTGCGGGCGTTGGCGATGCACTCATTTTTGGGGCAGGTGATTATGCAATGCGAATCTGGTTGGACCCAGGTAAAGTGGCTGCCAGAAATTTAACGGCTTCTGATATCGTAAATTCAATTCGAAATCAAAATATTCAAGTTTCAGCTGGTCAAATTGGTGCACCTCCTTTGTCTACAGAATCTGCTTTTACGCTCTCAATTAATGCGAAAGGCCGATTAGTGAGTGAAGAAGAGTTTGCCAATATTATTGTCAAAACCAGTCAAAATGGTGAAGTCACACGCTTGCGTGATGTTGCCCGATTAGAATTGGGTGCTTCAGAATATGCACTTCGTTCATTGCTTAATAATAAGCAAGCTGTTGCTATACCTATTATGGCTGCGCCTGGTGCAAACGCAATTCAGCTATCTGAAAATGTGCGCGCAAAGATGGAAGAATTATCTGAGCACTTCCCACCGGATCTTAGCTGGCAAGTTGTGTATGACCCAACTATTTTTGTTAAAGGTTCTATTGAAGCTGTTGTAACCACCTTATTAGAAGCTGTTCTGCTCGTTGTTTTTGTTGTAATTTTATTCTTACAAACTTGGCGAGCTTCAATCATTCCATTGTTAGCGGTTCCTGTGTCTATTATTGGCACTTTTACGGTTTTATTATTATTGGGTTTCACCATTAACACGCTTACCTTATTTGCTCTGGTATTAGCAATTGGGATTGTGGTGGATGATGCTATTGTCGTGGTTGAAAATGTGGAGCGAAATATTGCTGAGGGATTGTCTTCTTTAGAAGCTGCCCATCAAGCTATGCGAGAAGTGAGTGGGCCGATTATCGCAATTAGCCTGGTATTGATCGCTGTATTTGTTCCTATGGCCTTTTTATCAGGTGTGACAGGGCAATTTTATCGGCAATTTTCAGTGACCATCGCAATTGCAACGGCAATTTCTGCGATTAATTCATTGACACTTTCCCCTGCGCTTGCTGCAGCCATCTTAAAAGGTCACGATGAAGAACCTGATCGATTGACTCGTGTTATTAATACCCTGTTCGGTTGGATTTTTCGCCCGTTTAATGCGATTTTTAATTTTAGTGCAAATAAATATTCTGGCACCGTGAAAGGCATGTTATCGCATCGAAAACCCATATTTCTCGTTTATTTATTATTGATTGGATTAACTTGGAATGTTTTTGAATCAGTTCCGGGTGGATTTATTCCTACACAAGACAAACTTTATCTGATTGGCGGCGTTAAACTTCCCGAAGGTGCTTCATTAGATAGAACGGAAGCAGTAGTTAAAAAAATTAGTGAACTAGCCCTAGAAACAGAAGGCATTGAGGATGCTGTCGGGTTTCCTGGGTTGAATACATTGCAATTCACGAATACCTCGAACACGGGTACGATATTTTTCCCATTGAAGAGTTTTGAAGAAAGAAATCGATCAGCGCTTGAAATAACTGCTGAACTTCAAGGAAAAATATTTTCTATACAAGAAGGTTTTGGTTTTGCCATTATGCCACCGCCTATACTCGGTCTTGGTACGGGATCTGGTTATTCGGCATATATTCAAGATAGGGTAGGGCTGGGTTATGGCGAGTTGCAAAATTCAGTTAATCAAATGACGGGAGCGATAACTCAAGTTCCTGGGCTTACTTTCCCTGTTTCGTCTTACCAAGCCAATGTTCCGCAACTCGATGTTAATGTGAATCGTGATAAAGCAGAAATTCAAGGCGTGGCGTTAAAAGAGTTATTTGATACGTTGCAGATTTATCTTGGCTCAATGTACGTCAATGATTTCAATCGATTTGGTAGAACCTATCAAGTTATTGCACAGGCAGATGCGCCATTTCGTGAGAATGCAGATCAAATAGCGGAATTAAAAACACGAAATCGTGACGGCCAAATGGTACCCATTGGTAACCTAACAGAGATTACCCAATCTTTTGGTCCAGACCCCGTTATTCGATACAACGGCTATCCTGCGGCTGACCTTATAGGGCAAGCCGATCCTCGTATGATGTCCTCAAGCCAAGCACTGGTTGCCGTTAGTGATGTTGCCTCAAAAGTTTTACCAAATGGTATGAAGTTGGAATGGACAGATTTAAGTTATCAACAAACCACTCAAGGCGATGCGACAATCGTTGTTTTTGTTCTTTCGATTTTATTGGTTTATTTAGTGCTCGCTGCTTTGTATGAAAGTTGGACGCTACCGCTAACTATCATCTTAATCGTTCCAATGTGTATTTTGTTTGCACTATATGGTGTTTCTTTAGTTGAAGGTGATAACAATATTTTTGTGCAAATCGGCCTTGCTGTATTAATTGGTTTAGCCTGCAAAAATGCTATTTTAATCGTTGAGTTTGCAAGGGAGCTGGAAATAGAGGGCAAAACACCCATTCAGGCTTCTATAGAAGCTTGTCGACTAAGGCTTAGACCGATAATAATGACATCTGTGGCCTTTATAGCAGGCGTTATACCCATGGTATTTGCGACTGGCGCAGGTGCAGAAGTACGACACGTCATGGGAATTACCGTTTTTTCAGGTATGATTGGTGTGACATTATTTGGATTGTTATTAACACCCGTTTTCTACACAGCGTTGAGAACGTTAGTATTAAAGAGAAAACAGCCGGCTAATCAATAAATTACTAGATTTAATCTCGAATTTAGAAATTACAATTTTACTTATTCCGTAATAAGTTATGTTTTTTCTTGGAGAGAGTTAAATTGTCTTCTACCTTTTAAAACCAGATTTGTAATCTCTGAAGACTTTCGCTAGAATTCTTTTATCAGCTTTCAAAGTTGATCCTAGGACTAAGCACTCCAACACAGGGCTTATTAGCATGAAATATGATGCTGGTAAACCTGCTTAGTCTCTGTCCTCAAGCAGTCCCACATCAATTTCATAATTTTGTCACGTTAATTTGGAGTACATTATTATGTCAAAAAAAATATTATTTGGATTATCTTTAGTCGAACGACTTATTAAGTCTGGTGCACTAAATCGTTTTTCTGATGCAGTGAATTCACGAAATGCGAATGCAATGTCGAAGATATTAAATGATGTGGATTATTCTACCTCTGCTAATAAAGCAACGGTTGATACTTTCATGAATAATCCTAAGGCCTTTAAACGTTAAGTCTTAATTATTTAACTTCTTTCCTGTGGGTTTGTACAAAACCCACAGGAAGGTTTAATTTATCTCAATGCATTAGGTTTAATTTTAGAAAAGGTAAATTAAACTACATTGACATACTCATGACTAATTCACCACTTATGGCATCAATACTTACATGATAAGAAAAATTACCGGTGACATTAGGATTTTGAAAATATACATCCCATATTGGTTTTTTTGCATCTACTAGTAGTGCATGACATTGAATATCGGATTTAGGAACCTCAACCAATGTTTGTATGGGGGTAATTGTATAATCACTAATTTGCGTCACTTGGTCGTTTAAACGACAAGTAATATTTTTAGCAAGAGTTTCATACCAACTTTTTACCGCAGGATCATCTAATGCTGTTAGCACTGCAGTATTAATATCAATTAGATCCGCTGGATGCTCAATGATGATGTCGCTTTTTATACCAATTGATTGCCTTTTAATTGTGCCTGGTTCAAGTGCTAGTACAAAAGCTTCTAAAGTGTAATTGCCTTTTGGCGTTAAGCCATTACTATCGAAGCGAATTTGATCCCATGTAACTTCCCTAGTAATGGATTCACCCACTTTTAATACACTGATACCCGCCCCCGTAGAGTCGAAGGGTAGATCGTTAGGATTGTTTAAAACCAAATTGTTTAAGTTCATTCCAGAAAGTGTTACTTGTAAAGGATTTGCATTGCCAGCGAATTTGTAGAGTTCAATATCTGGACTACTATTGTTGGTAAATGTTGCGGTGACCTTTATTAATTCTCCTATTTGAAATGTAGTTGCGTTAGTTTCAATAGTGATATCCAATCCATCTGGCATTAAGATAGGATTGTCGGTATCTGTAACGGGTAACCAATTGCTTGTTTGATGACATTCAGCGCAATCACTTGAAGTGGATACATGTGACGCACTTTTTCCTATTGCAATGATATTGTTATGACAACTTTCGCAGGTATCGATGACTTCAGTATGGTCGACAGTCAGTGCAGGAAAAAATGTCACAACAGCATGGCAAGCGTCGCATTGGTCAGTAGAAACGATATGCGCTGAATTTTTCCCTGCTGTGATAACACCGTTATGGCAACTGGCACATGTACCAATAACTTCGTTATGATTAAAAAATACTATTTCTCGATAGCTTTCAGTGTTATGACAAGCTTCACATAAGTCAGTTGTCGAAAAGTGCTCTGGAGTTTTACCCATGGCAATTCGATTGTCGTGACATGCTGCACAGGAACCGATAGTTTCAGTGTGATCTATGTCTACAGGTACCCAAGCAGCAATATTATGACAGCTCGCACAACTATCACTGCTATTGATATGCGTTACTGATTTACCAGTAGCAATTAATCCGTTATGGCAATCAATACACGCGCCCTGTAAGGTGTGATCAAATATATTTGTATAGTCCTCTGAAACAGTAATAATTATAGAGTCTTCGTCTTCCGGGCCTCCATCTGGCATCGTAACCAATACTGAAATCTCATAAGTCCCACTGAGATCCGGAAAAAACTGAGCCCCATGGCTATCAGCGTTAATGATTTCTGCATTGCTTAATTCAGGTTTTTCAATAATGCTCCATTGAATTGCAGCGTCAATCGGAGGCATGGTGTCAAAGTATCCAAAATTTAAATTAACAACAGAGTCTAGGCCAACAAATTTGTCAGGTCCGATGTCAACCCTTTTTTCGGCGACGTGAATATAAATCTCATCAGTGCTTAATATATGTTCACCAAGTATAAGAGTTTCTCGTAATGTATAGCTTCCAGTTTTATTAGCTGAAAAAGCGATTTCATTCGTACTCGGATTAATTATTTCAAATTGTGCTTGTGAATCATCAGGTTTATCAATAATTTCCCATTTGACTGCTATATCCGTCGAATTTTGAACAGTGCCCTGTATAATAATTTCTTCAAATGCCAATCCAGTGTAAGGAGGGTGCATATATGGTGTTGGCATCGGAGGCATCGGAGGTATAGGAGGCATAGGTGGATTAGGTGGGGAAACACCAATAGGCGGTCGCGGCATAATTGGCGGGTCAATAATTGAGATTTCTGAGTTAACTTTAATTAAAACATGATCACGGCTACTATATAATTCTCCATCAAACACTCGTAACTCTAGAATATAAGCACCAGGCATATCTGGAACAAATGAAGCGTAGGCTGATTTTGCGTCATCTAAGTATGGGGAACTCCCATCAGGCACGATGGAAAAAACCCATTGATATTCAAGTTGATCACCTTCAGGATCATGCGACATACTGCCATTCAAATAAACTATGTTTCCCAAATATGTCGTTGTTTTAATGCCTGCATCAGCAACCGGTGCGCGGTTTTGTTGACAACCGACTAATAAAAATAATACTCCCAGAAAGTATATAATTAATTTGGCATTCCTTACCTTTGTCTTTCGACTCATAAATCTCCCCTTTTATAATAATTGATTTGTGTGTTTTTAATTAATCAATATTGAATATGCTTTATTATTTTGAATACATCTTTCGGCAGGAAACAGTTCCATACATTTAAATGGAAAACTGCGAAGAAAATAATTTCAATTATGAAACGCTCTCTATGAAACAGTGAGGGAATGAAATTAATCTGAAAAAGGGATGGTAAAAAAGTGCTAGATAGTAAAAAAGTATAAATTACTGATTATTAAAATTAATACTTGAAATGTATGTCTCATAAAAAAGTAGATTTGAAATGAACTTAATTTTTGAAAAAATTTAATATCCATGTTGCAAAAATAATTTCATGTGTTTCCAAATTTAGAGAGGTTAAACCTGCCTGTAAAGTTTTCTCTCCCAGTTTTTCCGCGCGATGCTTCATCAATGCTTCCGAATATTTTTTAGAAAATTCTGGGTGTCCTTGAAGAGATATTACTAAGTCATCTAATTGATACATGTAGTTGGGACAAAAGTCACTGGTGGCTAATAAAGTGGCTTCATTTGGTAAGCGAATTACTTGGTCTTGATGGCTAACAATTATATTTAAAGTGTCCAGTGGTGGCTGCATCCAAGGTCTTTGTTGGATAATTTGATTGACTGAAACACCGACTCCCCAACCTTTGCTAGACTTTTCAGTTTTTCCATTGAAGGTGTCTGCAATGAGTTGATGACCAAAACAAATGCCCGCCAATTTGATGTCATTTGAATATAGAACTCGAATAAACGCTTTTAATTTTTCCAACCAGGGAAGATTTTCATATACGCTGGCTTTGCTGCCTGTCGTAATATAAGCATCACATTCGTTGATGTCGGCTGGATATTCTCCAAATTCTACGTTATAGATATGAGTGGATATGTCAGGATCGACTTTTTTAAATAAATTGATAAACATTTGGGGATAATTCCCAAATTCTGACTGGTATTCTTTAAGAACAGAGTCACACTGTAATATGCCGAGTTTCACCGGTACCCACCTTGCATTGGACAATAATTAATACTTACGCCTAAAATGATTATTATACTACAGGAAGTGCGAGGATATTCATGGACGCAAGAAACGTCAAAACCATAGATGATGCCAGACAGATTGTTAACGAGCGAAATTTAACACATGTTAAAGTTGGTGTATTCGATATCGATGGTATTTTGCGCGGTAAGTATATGTCTAAAGCCAAATTCTTTTCAGCGTTAGATAATGGATTTGGTTTTTGTGATGTTGTATTAGGTTGGGATTCGAAAGATCAGCTTTATGACAACGTAGAATTTACTGGATGGCATACGGGATATCCTGATGCATCTACTCGAATTATTCCTGAATCCTGCCGAGATCTCCCCTTTGAAGATAATGGATTATTTTTTCTGAGCGAATTTGTGGGTAATGCAGAAGAGATATGCCCACGTTCTTTATTGAATAATGTATTACAGCAAGTTTCAAATATGGGTTTTTCTATACAGGCGGCATTTGAATATGAGTTCTTTGTTTTTAATGAAACTCGTGATTCCATTCGAGAAAAAAATTATCGTAATTTAAACCCCATTGCACCGGGGTATTTTGGATATTCAGTACTTAGGAATTCTGTTGATACAGATATTTATCAAAATATTCTCAACTTGTGTGAAGCAATGGATTTTCCATTGGAAGGTTTACATGAAGAAACCGGTCCAGGTGTATTAGAAGCAGCTATCGCTGTTGACGATGCACAGTCAGCGGCTGATAAAGCGGCATTGTTTAAAACATTTTCTAAAGTGATTGCCCAACGAAATGATAAAATGATTACCTTCATGGCAAAATGGTCGCCGGACTGGCCAGGACAAAGTGGGCATATTCATGTTTCTTTAAATGATAAAAACAACAAATCATTATTTCATGATGCAGGCCAAAAACACAATATGAGCGAATTGATGCAGTATTTTGTTGGTGGACAACAAAAACTTATGCCTGAGTTGCTCGCGATGATTGCTCCAACTGTAAATAGTTATACACGGCTTATTCCCGGCTTTTGGGCTCCAACTGAAGCCAGTTGGGGTGTTGAAAATCGCACTTGTGCCTTACGGGTGATTCCTGGTAGTGAAAAATCTCAGCGTGTGGAGTATCGTATCGCTGCGGCAGATGCAAATCCCTATATTGCTTTATCCGCAGTAATCGCTTCGGGTTTGTGGGGTATAAAGAATAAGATATTGCCAACAAATCAAACTATGGGAAATGCCTATGAAGAAGACTTCCCCAAAGAAGCAAAATTACCCAGCACCTTATGGGAAGCTGCTCAGCGACTTAAATCATCCACAGTAGCAAAAGAATTGTTTGGCGAAGCGTTTGTCAATCATTTTGCTGCCAGCCGTGAATGGGAAGAAAGAGAGTATAGAAAACATATTAGTGATTGGGAGCTAGAGCGTTATTTCGAGATCATTTAAATGACATTTTATATCATACCTGGTTAGTCGTAAGGTTTTATGGATAGTTAAATATGAGCAAAACATTTCAAACAATTTCCCCAATTGATAATTCAATCTATGTAGAACGAGCATATTCTTCTGATGAGGAAATAAAGCGAGCTTTAGAAAATGCCAAATGTGTACAAAAAGCATGGTTTAAAACCTCAATTAAGCAACGCGCCGTTATTTGTTTAAAAGCTGTTGATGCAATTTTAGAAAAACAAACAGAGATCGCTGAAGAAATTACCTGGCAAATGGGGCGTCCTATTCAATATTCTGCGGGTGAAATTGCGGGTTTTGCTGATCGAGCTCGTTACATGATAAGCATTGCGGAAGAAAAGTTACAAGATGTCCAAGTAAAAGAAATAGAAGGTTTTAATCGCTTTATTCGACGTCAACCTTTAGGTGTAGTCTTTGCCATTTCACCTTGGAATTATCCCTATCTGACAGCAGTAAATTCAATTATTCCGGCAATTATGTCGGGTAATTCAGTAGTTCTAAAGCCTTCTGCACAGGCCCCATTAACAGCGGAACGTATTAAGCAAGTTTTTGATAGTGCTGGTTTGCCAGCGGGTGTTTTTCAATATCTGTATCTCAATCATAAGAGTACGAAAGATTTAATTCAGCATGAAGGTATCGACTATGTTGCATTTACTGGCTCGGTCCAAGGTGGCCATGCAGTGCAGGATGCGGCAAAGGATCGCTTTATTGGTTTGGGATTAGAGCTTGGTGGAAAAGATCCAGCTTATGTCAGAGAGGATGCGAATTTAAAAACAGTGGTACCTAATCTAGTTGATGGCGTTTATTTTAATTCTGGTCAATCCTGTTGTGGTATTGAGCGAATCTATGTACATGATTCTATTTTTACAGAATTTGTTGAGCAATTTATTATTGAAGTGAACAAGTATGTATTGGGCGATCCTATGGATCCATCAACAACACTGGGTCCAATGGTAAGAGTAAGCGCAGCAGATTTTGTTCGACAACAAATTAAAGATGCCGTGTCTGCAGGTGCAAAAGCTTGTGTAGACTCTGATAAGTTTCCTGCCGATCAATCAGGTACGGCTTATTTGGCGCCACAAGTTCTGATTGACGTGGATCATACGATGAGTGTCATGTGCGATGAAAGTTTTGGGCCAGTGGTTGGAATTATGCCAGTGGCTTCTGATATGCAAGCTATAGAACTAATGAATGACAGCGATTTTGGATTGACAGCATCGGTTTGGACTAAAGATGAAGCGAAAGCTTTAGAAATAGGACAAGAAATTGATGCAGGGACTTTTTTTATGAACCGTTGTGATTACTTAGATCCTGCACTGGCCTGGAGTGGATTTAAAAACTCAGGCAGGGGTTGCACATTGTCTGAAATAGGTTATGAACAATTAACACGACCAAAATCTTTTCATCTTAAAAGGAAAGAATCATGAGTGAATTGACAGGTAACTGGAATTATCCCACCCAGGTGAAATTTGGTGTTGGGCGAATCAAAGAATTACCAGAAATATGCAATTCTTTGGGCATAAATAAACCTCTATTGGTCACGGATTATGGTCTAGCCGATTTACCAATAGTTACTCAGTTGGTAGAGCAGTGTGAAAAAGCCGGTTTATTAATCAAAGTATTCAAAGACGTTAAATCGAATCCTACAGGAGAAAATATAGAGGCTGGATTAGCTGCTTACATGAAAGGAGGGCATGATGCCGTAGTCGCTTTTGGAGGCGGTAGTAGTTTGGATGCCGGTAAAGCCATTGCATTGATGGTTGGTCAAACACATGACTTATGGTCTTTTGAAGATGTTGGCGACAATTGGTTACGAGTAAATGAAGCGACTGTTGCGCCCATTATAGCTGTGCCGACCACGGCGGGAACAGGATCTGAAGTAGGGCGAGCGTCCGTGATTCATGATGTCGTTGCAAATAAGAAAAAAATAATATTTCATCCGAAAATGTTACCCCAGGTCGTCATTGCCGATCCTGAATTAACAACAGGATTAAATGTTAAAATGACCGCAGCTACGGGGATGGATGCTTTATCTCATAATCTAGAAGCGTATTGTGCGCCGGGCTATCATCCAATGGCTGACGGTATTGCACTAGAAGGTATACGTTTGATCAAGGAGAATTTAGTTAAAGCAGTTAAGGATGGTGAAGACATGGAGGCCAGAAGCCATATGTTAGCTGCTTCTATGAAAGGCGCTACTGCTTTCCAAAAAGGTTTAGGTGGAATGCACGCTTTAGCTCATCCTTTAGGCGCAATTTACGATGCTCATCATGGTTTATTAAATGCGATTTTAATGCCTTATGTATTAAAAAATAATCGGTCTGCGATAGATTCAAGAATATCTCGCTTAGCGAAATATATAGATTTAGATGATGCGACTTTTGATGGATTTATTACTTGGATTCTAGATTTGAGAAAAATTATCGGCATTCCTAATTATTTGTCAGACATTGGAATTAACGATGACAAAATAGATGAAATTTCTGAGATGGCGCTTGAAGACCCTTCAAATGGGGGAAATCCAGTTGATATGACGCAGAGCGCCTACAAGCAAATATTGCAAGATGCAATCAACTCATAAAACAAACTTTAATGTTTGAAGTCATGAATTTGATTAAAGTAAGGTTTGAATTTTTCGGAAAAGTGAGATTTATTATTTGTCGACAAAATTGCAATACCTCGATAGCGTTCGATATATTTTAAAAGTTTTTCGGTTTCCGTGTTCTCGTGTCGGCTATGACTATTTTTAATAGCGCTGCGTTTACCAAATAATGCATCAGCTTCATCAAAAAATAGAATCCAATGTTGTTTTTCAGCTTTTATGAATAATTTTGCGAGATTTTTTTCTGTCTCGCCAATATATTTAGACATAACCCTATTTAAGTCAATTCTATGAATCTTTTGTCCAAGCTCAGACGCTAGACTCTGAGCTTCTTTTTCCTTTGTTTTTTTGTTTTTTCCGATGTACAGATATAACATGCCATTCCTCCAATCCTAGTTAATAAGTATAGTGCACATAAGAAAAAAAGGTGTAAGTAAGATCACAGCTTGAGATAGAATGTAATAGGCTGGAATTGAGGTATATTAGATCATAGATAGTTACTGCCAAAATATGAGATAATCTTAAGCAAAAGTGGATTCTGTAATTGGGTCATAGGAAATCAAATGCAGCAGGGAATTGAGCAGTTAATAAACGCCTTAAATGATCCTGAGATCTATCCGCATCCGGTAACTCAAGTAGAGTTAATCGAAACACATATTTCCTGGGTATTCTTATCGGGTGAATTTGTTTATAAAATTAAAAAGCCAGTTGATTTGGGATTTCTCGATTTTTCATCACTAGCTAAACGCCATCTTTATTGTGATCTTGAATTGTTCTTAAATCAGCGTTTAGCCCCCGATTATTATTTAGAAGTCATTTCTATTACAGGCAGCTATTCTTCACCCGAATTCAATGGTAGTGGAGACCCCATTGAATATGCAGTTAAAATGCGTCAATTTCCCCAACACGCTCAATTAGATCGAGTGTTGGAGGAGAATAAACTTAGTTTCCATCACATGGATTTGTTAGCGTTAAAAATCTCTGAATTTCATCAACAAATAAAAGTCGCCAATGAATCCCAATCTTTTGGTGATTTGTCTCATGTTCATTCACCATTGCTAAGTTGCTTTAATGATATTCTTATACGCTTGGATACCGAATTAGAAAGAGAACGCGTTCTAGCTTTACAAGCTTGGAGTGAAGCTGAATTTAAGCGTTTAGAAAGTCAGTTTTTACTGAGAAAAGATCAAGGATTCATTCGTGAGTGTCATGGTGATTTACATCTGCGCAATATTGCGATTGTAAAT
>Ga0316207_10004294_pt1 | contig 12457 bp, 13 predicted proteins | sample 6weekpyrite_MG_FD_204943 | JGI IMG/M metagenome (GOLD analysis project Ga0316207, IMG submission 204943) | Microbial mat bacterial communities from mineral coupon in-situ incubated in ocean water Damariscotta River, Maine, United States -... | ecosystem: Environmental > Aquatic > Marine >... | reverse complement strand
TTTATCAGGTATGTTTACTCCGCCTTCACCTTGTACTGGCTCAACGAAGACGGCAACGACGTTTTTGTTATTTTTTGCAACTTGCTTAATTGCGTCTATGTCATTATAAGGAACGCGTACAAAACCACGGACTAAAGGCTCAAAGCCTGCCTGGATTTTTCTATTACCTGTGGCAGATAATGTTGCAAGGGTGCGACCATGAAAGCTATTTTCAGTGACGATAATTAATGGGTCGTCGATTTTTTTGTTATGACCATATAATCGTGCAATTTTAATCGCTGCTTCATTTGCTTCAGCACCAGAGTTACTGAAAAACACTCTCTCCATATTTGATAAATCAAACAACTTATTGGCAAGTTCAGTTTGGTTAGGTATTTGGTAGAGATTTGATGTATGAACCAGTTTTTTCGACTGTTCACACACTGCTTTGCTCACAGCTGGATGAGCATGGCCCAAGCTGCAAACCGCAATGCCGCTTAGGGCATCTAGGTATTTGTTACCTTCGGTGTCCCACAGGTAGCTGCCTTCGCCTTTTTCGAAAGCGACAGAAAGGCGGCCGTAGGTGTTCATGATGTGATTATTATCCATTGATACATTTAGATCCGTAAAATAAAAAACGGCTAGATTTGTTCAAAATAGCCGCAATATGCACAAAGAAGCAAACGACAATTTTAAAACGGAATGAGTGGCTAAGTAAACTAAAGGGAGAGCTTTTTTAAGAAGTAGGGCAAGGCTTGTGCGCCTTGCCCTTTAGATCTTATGCTTCTAAGTTCTTTGCGACAAAATCCCAGTTAACCAGCTTCCAGAATGTTTCTAGATAAGCAGGGCGGGCATTGCGAAAATCGATGTAATAAGCATGTTCCCATACGTCGCAGGTCAAAAGAGCTGTTTGACCGTCAGTCATAGGCGTTCCAGCATTGCTTGTGCTCGCTAATGCAAGACTACCGTCTGCATTTTTAACCAGCCAGCCCCAGCCAGAGCCAAAAGTAGTTATAGAAGTTTTTGAGAATTCTTCTTTAAATTTGTCGAATGAGCCAAATGCTTGATTAATAGCGTCAGCTAACGCGCCAGTTGGCTCACCGCCGCCATTTGGGCTCAAACAGTTCCAATAAAAAGTGTGATTCCAAATTTGTGCTGCATTATTAAACAATCCACCTGATGACTTCATGATAATGTCTTCTAGCGACATATCTTCGAATTCTGTACCTTTAATTAGGTTATTCAAGTTTGTTACATAGGTTTGATGATGCTTGCCATAGTGGAATTCAAGTGTTTCTTTTGAGATGTTTGGCTCAAGGGCATCCATCGCATAGGGTAGTTCAGGAAGTTTATGTTCCATTTTTTACTCCGGTTGTTTTTTGTTGAGGGAATTAAGACATTAGAGTTAGTCTAAAAAAAACAGTTTATAATTACAAGTTGAAACTTGAGTCTAAAACTTGGTTATAGGGCTATGGTACACTGTTTGGACCTAGAATCCAAAGTTGACCACCTTTGGTTTCTGACAAAATTATGAGAATAATTAACAATTGAAGCGACATTTGGTTCTTTTATTTCACTGCGTAAATCACTACAAAATGACATACTCTAAAAGCCACTCTACGATAGATCATAGGTTAAATGATGAATGCAATTGAACTTAGCTTATTTTCCAGCCGAATTTCAGCGGTTTGTGACGAAATGGGGGCTGTATTACAGCGTTCGGCTTTCTCGCCTAATATAAAAGATCGCTTGGACTTTTCTTGCGCCATTTTCGATGCTAACGGTGAACTATGCGCACAAGCTGCCCATATACCGGTGCACTTGGGGAGTATGGCATATGCCATGCGAGATATTGTTTCTCAAGTGGATTGGATGCTGGGGGATATGCTTATCCTCAATGATCCCTTTCTAGGTGGAACCCATTTGCCTGATGTGACTTTGATTGCGCCAGTATTTGTCGATGATCAATTAAAAGCATTTGTCGCCAATAGAGCGCACCATGCAGATATTGGCGCGGCATCACCTGGGTCGATGCCGATTTCACGAAGCTTGGATGAAGAGGGGATAGTAATACCGCCATCAAAGCTTATTCGTCATGGCCAGCAAGACGAAGCTTTTATGAATACTTTAATAAGTAAGGTTTCAAATCAGGTTCAATCCAATGGTGATTTCACGGCACAGATTAGCGCTAACCAATTAGGTGTAGAGCGCCTAAGGTCCTTGATTGAACTCACTGGGGTAAATCAGTTTGATAATGCTTTAATAGAACTTAATGATTATGCCCAACGATTATCCGATGCAGCTTTGTCGACAATTCCTACAGGAAAGTATGACTTTTCAGACGTTATGGATGATGATGGAATGGGAAATATGAACATACCCATTTCCGTTTGTGTCAATGTTGCAGATGAAAATATCGTGGTGGACTTTTCTGGCACCGCTGAGCAGGTACATGGAAACATCAACTGTTCTTTATCTGTGGCCGCTGCATCTGTGTATTATGTTTTTCGGTGTTTGATGCCTGCTAATACACCGGCATGTGCTGGCAGCTTTCGCCGAATTGAAATTAAAGCACCCGAAGGTTGCTTGTTAAATGCAAAACGACCTGCCGCCGTTGCTGCAGGGAACGTAGAAACGAGTACCCGTGTGGTTGATGTCGTGATGGGTGCCCTAATGTTAGCTATCCCTGAAAAAATGGCCGCAGCTAGTCAAGGCAGTATGAATAACGTAGCAATGGGTGGTCGCGGAAATAAAAGTTGGGATTACTATGAAACGATTGGTGGTGGTATGGGTGCTCATCCGCAAGGTGATGGTTTGTCAGCTGTTCAAACGCATATGACGAATACATTGAACACGCCAATTGAGTCTTTGGAGTCGCATTATCCATTGCGAATCAATCGTTATGAAATTAGAGATAACTCTGCAGGCAAAGGCGTCAACGTTGGTGGAGAAGGTTTAATACGAGAATATGAATTCTTGGATACAGCAGAAGTTACCTTGTTGACAGAACGACGTACCACTTCACCGTGGGGAATGTTAAATGGTGGAGAAGCGTGTACTGGATCAAATATGCTCGATGGTAAAGTATTGCCACCCAAAACTAGTTTTCATGTAAAAAAAGGTGCGCGCTTAACCATTAAAACACCTGGTGGTGGTGGATATCGTTCAAATTAACAATGGAACGAATTTATATATTTTTATCTTTATGTTGAACAGAATATTTTGAATAACTGGAAATAATATGTGTGGAATATGTGGCGAAGTTCGATTTGATGGCAATGCAGTAAAGACTGCAAATATAGATGCCATGATGAAGGCGTTAGAACGCCGAGGCCCTGATAATGCAGGACAATTTATAAAAAGCAATGTAGGGTTTGGACATAGACGCTTAGCGATTATTGATTTATCGGAGAAATCGAATCAACCAATAGTTGATCCAGACTTGGATCTTGTTCTGGTGTTCAATGGCACCATTTATAACTATAAAGTTTTACGAGAAGAGCTAAAGCAAAAAGGCTATTCCTTTTTTACCGATGGCGATAGCGAAGTAATTCTTAAAGCCTATCATCATTGGGGAAAAGAATGCGTTAAACATTTACATGGCATGTTTGCATTTGCTATCTGGGATCATGCCAAGGAACACACATTTGTCGCGCGTGATCGCATGGGTATAAAGCCACTTTATATTCAAAACGATAAAAATAAACTTCGTTTTGCTTCAAATATGCAGGCAATATTAAATGCAGGAGACGTTGATACTTCGCTAGATCCACTTGCATTACATAATTTGTTTTCTTTACACGCAGTTGTCCCAGCACCTCGTACAATTTTTAATGGTATTCGAAAAGTAAAACCAGCGCATGCCATGATCATTGACAATAAAGGCCAAGTAGAAGAATGGTCTTATTGGAGTTTGAAAGCAAAAAGACCTGAAAAAAGTTTATCGGAAAATGAATGGATAGAAGCCATTCATGATGCGTTACGTCAAGCAGTAAAAACTCGAAAAGAAATTGCCGATGTGCCGGTTGGTGTTTTACTGTCAGGTGGTTTGGATTCTAGTTTGTTGGTTGCCTTACTTGCAGAAGCAGGGGTGAAAGACATACTTACTTTTTCGATTGGCTTCGAAGATATTGGTGATGAAGAAGGAAGTGAGTTTGAGTTTTCTGACGCCGTTGTTGAAAAATTCCAAACAAAACATCACAAAATGCACGTACCTAATTCAGAGGTCTTAAAACGTCTACCCGAAGCTGTGGATAACATGGCAGAGCCTATGTTTGGGCAAGATGCAGTGGCATTTTATTTATTATCTGAGCAGGTTTCAAAACATGTAAAAGTTGTACAGAGTGGCCAAGGCGCGGATGAGGTATTCGGTGGTTACTTTTGGTATCCGCGGATGGAAAAAGCGAGTGGGACATCTATTGAACGTTTTCGTCAGCATTATTTTGACAGAGATCATAATGAGTTTGCCAAAATGCTAACACCAAAATATTGTTCTGAAGATTATAGTTCTGCACTCTTGTCTGAACTTTTGAATACTGAAGAGGCCGAAACCTTTATGGATGCCGTGTTGCGGGCAGACACGACAACCTTGATTGTCGATGACCCCGTTAAGCGTGTGGATAATATGACAATGGCGTGGGGGCTTGAGGCGAGAGTCCCTTTTCTTGATCAGAAGCTGGTAGAATTGGCCGCACAAATGCCGCCCGAATTAAAACTTAAATCGGATGGTAAGCATCCTCTAAAAGTGATCAGTCGAGGTTTACTCCCGGATAAGGTGATTGATAGACCTAAAGGCTATTTCCCAATGCCCGCGTTGAAATACGTTAGGGGGGAGTTTTTAGAATTTATGAGCGATATTCTGAACTCTCAAGCCTGCATAAATCGTGGCGTCTATAACCGGGACTATGTAAATCAATTGCTTAGTGAACCTGAGTCACATATGACTCGTCTTAATGGCAGCAAGCTATGGCACTTAACATTATTAGAGTTTTGGCTACAAAGGCACCAAATTAATTAATTGGAATTTTGTGTTTTTAGGTTAGCTGAAAAATAACCCAGTAAAAAGCTCTTGTATTTTTTTGAGCAGAGAATATACTACTCATCATATTGTTTTTAATAAAATTGGTAGTAGCGAGAAGTCCAAGTAGGAGACAGTAATGGATGTATTAGAACGTATTAAAGAGCAGGTTGAAGGAAACCCTGTAGTTATTTATATGAAAGGAACGCCCCAATTTCCAATGTGTGGTTTTTCTAGCCGTGCTGCTGAAGCATTAGCCTCAACGGGTGTTGAATTCGGTTATGTCAATATTATTCAGGATCCAGAAGTTTTTGAAAACTTACCACGCTATGCAGACTGGCCTACATTCCCGCAAATTTATATAGGCGGTGAGTTAATTGGTGGATGCGACATCACATTAGAGTTAGCTGAACGTGGTGATCTCAAAACAATGATGGAAGAAGCGGTCGCAAAAGCACAACCTGCAGAATAAGCGAACAAAGCTTTAGAAAGGGCCCGTGTTTATACACGGGCCCTTTTTTTATGGGATTAATTTAAGTGAAACCGTGGGTTTAAGACTCTTTCTTATGCATAGTTTGAGCGATATTCATTAATGAACTTACTTGCTCATCAACATAGGACTGATCGGGTTTTACTGGTTCTAGCTTGGACAAAGTATTAACCGTGAGCTCGATTTGATCCATAAAGTGGCGGCAGTTTTTGCACATTGCCAAATGCATACTGAACTGTAAACGCTTGAAAAAGGGCATTTCTTTCTCAAGTCCTTCACTAGCTATATGAGTAATATCTTTACAACTTAACATGATTAATCCTGAAACTTTTCAATTGCTTGCCAAATCTTAGCGCGCGCTCTATGCAACAGCACCCTACTATTAGACTCACTAACATCCAAAATCTTACAAATTTCGCTCATTTCTAGCCCATCCATATCCCGCATACTGATTATCGATTGTTGAATAGGGGGTAAAGAGTCTATCGTTTTGTAGATCAGATCCTTTAAACCATCTCTTGAAAGTAATTCATCAGGTGTTGCAATGTTCCAGTGTTGTGGTGCCGAACCCCAATGTCCATTTTCTCTAAATCGATCATCTGGCAAGCAAGCGACTTCAACATCTATTGCGTCCCCAACGGCAATATTTCGGGATTCTTTTCGCAAGCGGGTTTTAGCACTATTACTTACTATTCGTAATACCCAGGTTTTGAGACTAGATCGCCCCTCAAATTTAGGTAAGGCTTTTATCACTGAAACCCAAGCTTCTTGTATTACTTCTTCAGCAATGGCGGGGCCGACAATGCTTTTTGCAACATACAGCATAGATTGATGATAATGACTGACAACATATCGGAAAGCATTTTCATCGCTTTCAAGTAGCTGTTTAATGAGAAAATCTTGATCGCTATAATCTGCGGTTTTCATTTAAGGGTCTGTAACAATTGAGTTAAAAGTGCATCTATGTATTAATTCTTGAAAATCATTAAAGTGAGTTCTAATGAATGCCAGAGCATACCTAAGTTTAAGGGTAAGAGACAAGGTTTTTATCTTTACCAGTTTAATGCTTCTATCACTAAGTAGCTTGGCCGCTGAACCTGATTGGAGTGCTTTTGACACCTTATTAAAACAAAATGTTGCCAGTGGTACTAAAGATGGTGTGCGCTTAAATACAGTTGATTATGCGGCTATTCGAAGAGACCCAGCGTATCAACAGGTTTTAAAGCAAGTTCAGAGTTACAACTTGAGGGAGCTGAAGACAAAAGAAGAAAAGCTCGCATTCTACATAAATGTATATAACCTTTTTGCGATTAAAATGATTTTAGATCACTGGCCAATAAAAGCTATTAAAGACGCCGGTAATATCTTTAATTCAGTGTGGAAAAAAGATATTGGACGTTTAGGCGGCCGCAATGTCTCTTTACACTATATTGAGCATGAAGTGTTACGAAAAATGGATGAGCCAAGAATTCATATGGCGATAGTCTGCGCGTCTGTGAGTTGTCCTGATTTGCGAAAGGAAGCCTATATGGCAAATAAATTAGATGGACAGCTAGACGAACAATCAACGTTATTTTTGCAGAACTCTGGCAAAGGTTTACAGATGAGAAAAAATGAAATTGATGTGTCAAAGTTGTTTAAATGGTTTGATGATGACTTTGATCAGTATGGCGGAGTGCTGGGATTTGTGAAAAAATACCGTCAAGACTTGCCACCAAAAATCCAAATAGATGACTATCTACCCTATAACTGGCAATTAAACTCAAAACCATAAATTAACTAGGAGAAAATAATGCATGCAACTTTACCTTTGTTGGAGGTAACAGACTTTCCTTCAATTAACCGGAAAAAACTAGAGACTTTACAGGTTAATTTGGGTTATCGCTGCAACCAACAATGTTTGCATTGCCATGTAAATGCAGGTCCGAAACGAAAGGAAAACATGGATAAAGAAACCATAGACCAAGTCCTGCAATTTATAGAAAAAAGTCAAGTTAAAACACTGGATTTAACGGGTGGTGCGCCAGAAATGAATCCGCACTTTAAGGAACTTGTTGTCGCAGCTACCAAGATGAATGTGCATGTGATGGATAGATGTAATCTAACGATTTTAAGTGAACCGGGTTATGAAGATATGGCCGAGTTTTTAGCAGATAACAAAGTCGAAGTTGTCGCCTCGTTGCCTTGTTACTTAAAAGAAAATGTAGATCAGCAGCGTGGAAAGGGTGTATTTGATAGTAGTTTGACGGGATTACAAAAGCTCAATGAGCTGGGATATGGGAAAGAAAATTCCGGTCTTAAGTTAAATTTGGTTTATAACCCCATTGGACCTGTGTTACCGCCCTCCCAGCAGTCGCTGGAAACAGATTATAAAAAGATATTGAAAGACAACTATGGTATCGAATTTAACCAGCTGTTTACAATAACCAATATGCCTATTAAACGTTTTGGAAGTACATTGATATCCAAAGGTCAGTTTGATGAGTATATGAAATTGTTACGGGATAATTATTCCGAAGATAACTTGCAGTCCGTCATGTGTAAGTCTTTGCTAAGTGTAGATTATCAAGGTTATGTATATGACTGTGATTTTAATCAAATGTTGGATTTGCCCATTACGAAGAAAAATGTAAAACAGCATATTTCTAATTTAAATGCTGAAGAATTAAATGGTCAATCTATCGTAATTGCTGATCATTGTTATGGTTGCACAGCTGGTCAGGGGAGCAGTTGTGGTGGGGCATTGGATTAAAGTTTTTTTGTCACATGAGAAAACTCAGCATTATTATTCCTGTGCTTAATGAAGCAGAAAATATTCATTCTGTTTTAAATGCCTTGCAGAATAACGACTATGTCGAGACTATTGTTGTTGACGGCGGAAGCGATGATAATACTTACGAGGTCGCTAAAAACTTGGCAGATAAAGCGCTTTTATCTCCGCAAAAGGGTCGAGCTATTCAAATGAATCTCGGAGCGAATAACGCCTCAGGAGATGTTTTATTGTTTCTCCATGCAGATACTCGATTGCCGAATAGTTTTTTTCAACAAATTGAAAAAGTAATACAGTCCGATAAAAATGTATGGGGGCGGTTTGATGTCGCGCTTACCGGAGAAGCTGTCATCTTTAAATTCATTGCATTTATGATGAATTGCCGATCAAAATTTACAGGCATTGCCACTGGCGATCAAGCGATTTTTGTGAGAAAAAAACATTTTGACTCCATTGGAGGATTTGAGAATATTCCATTAATGGAAGATGTTGCATTTTCGAAATCCATGAAAAAACTCTCCAAGCCCGTTTGTATCAAAGCAAGGGCGACAACGTCTAGCCGGCGCTGGGAGGAGAATGGAATATTTAAAACGATCGTTTTGATGTGGAAGCTTCGCTTGGCCTATTTCCTTGGGGCAAATCCTGAAACGCTGGTTAAAAAATATTATCAAAATGCCTGATAAAAAATTACTTATTGTTTTTGCGAAACCACCTGTGGCTGGTTTCGCGAAAACACGTTTAATCCCAGCGTTGGGTGAGCATGGAGCAGCATCCTTATATGGTAGATTGTTAAAGAAGACATTGGATAGTGTCTGCCATAATAATGATTGGGATGTGCAGCTTTGGTTGGCAAACAATTTAATGCCAGATTATATTAGTGAATTAAAAAATAAATATGCGATATCAGCTAAATATCAACAAGGGCATGATCTAGGCGAGCGAATGTTTCATGCGATAACAAATTCGTTGAGGCATTATAAAAAAGTTGCATTAATTGGAACTGATTGTCCCGCCATTGACCAGCATCTAATCTCAAATACATTTGCCATGCTTGATGAGGTGGATCTTGTTTTTAGTCCTGCAGAAGATGGCGGGTATGTACAAATAGCCGCACGTAAAATTGAAAAAGCTGTATTTGATCAGGTGGAATGGGGGAGTGAGCTTGTATTGAGTCAAACCAAAGTAAATATTAAACAAACGACTCTAAGCGTGGCATTCACAAAAACATACTGGGACGTTGATACGCCCCAGGATCTGAAAAGACTTAAAAAGGAATATTATGCTTTGGCTAAAGATTTGCCGTTAGAAAGTGTATTCGACTCGGCACCGTAATGATTGTAAAGGCGTTCTTCAGGTCTCTGTCCTCTTAATAAAGAAAGCGTTTGTTGCGTCGTTTGATGGCGCATGGAAATGACAGAACCATTAACTATATTTTTCTTCTGACACTCTTTTGCTTTTTCCTGTAGTGAAATCCAGGCGGCTTGTAACTGAGTGTTATTTACATTATCAAATTCATTTAAGAATCTACCTATCCCATCAGCTGATAACTCTACACCTTTATTTTTTAGCAAAATCTCCCAGGCGCGACCTAAATTATCGAGATCAACCACTATTGGCTTTTTTTGTGATGCCAGGTTCTCGAGATTGTCTAGGTTAGTGCTACTAAGAACTTCATACTCTTGTTTTAAGAGTGATAATAGCTCAGCGCTCAGTTGCACTTGAGCATTAAGTATACGAGTTAACTGTTCTTGAAAGGATAGCTCATTCATTTTAGATTAATCCATGATTAATGGCAGTCTCCATCTGAATCATTTTATCCGCCACACGTGGTGGGTCGATTTGATAGCTGCCGCTTGATATATCCTGCTTAATTGACTCTACACGTTGAACATCTACCACGGGTAAGCTGGCAATTTGTTGTTCTAGCGCACGGAGCTGTGAAGCAGTCCCGGTTAAACTTACGGTATCTCCAGAGGCTGCTGGCGCTCCAGGGTTACCTTGAGCAGGCGCTTGTTGCTTGCCTACATTTTGGTTTTGTTGATTTTCATTAATGCCATAGCTTTTGGGGCCGATACCATTGTTAATTGAGTTGATAGCCATTGATTACTCCTACTAAAAAACGAATTCATCCAACATCTTTAACGGACTGTTAGTTGATTACTTTAGAAAAAAATTTCAAAAAAAGCTAAAAAATTTCCAAAAGTGTACGAACCCAATCTTATTTGATCGTTATTTAGTCAAAAATGGCTATGAAAACCAAATATAAACCACTAAATTTTTTATAACCTCACTTTTACGGTGTTTGCATCGACCACAATGGCTTCAACCATTCTTTTTGAAGACGTGTTTTTAACACGTATCCGTTGTCCTAATGCCCCTGATCCCATGGCTTTGCCTACCATGCGAATATTTAGACCAGTAGTGGACGCAATGATGTTGACAGCATCACCTCGTTTCACAATTGTAGGTAACTTGATATACCGCTTGGAAAAAGGAGAGCCTGTTGAAATGTTGCGTTTAACTACCATGCCTATAATACTTTCTGGATTTGTAATAGGGCGCGTGCGTAACTTATTGATATCTGTCTGTACCAGTCTTAAATCTTCAGCGCTAACAATATCTCCTTTCATCAAGGCATTGCTTGCAACGTAAATTTCAGTAATTTTGGCAATGCTGACTGGAACATATAATTGCCAGGGTTTGTTAGAATTACATCTAATGCCAACGGTAACGCGCGCATTAATGCGTGAATTCTGAGGTAAATAGGCTTCTAAGGGTGTTTCGCAGTTAGCCAGTTTAAGTCGTGAGTCCAGAGAATCAACTTTGATTTTAAGGTCTACATTTTTCTGTGGAGGTATTTGCCCTTGGATAAATTGTTGGGCACTCTTTTCAATATCTTTCAATGGATGAAAGCCAGGGCTACTCGCCATTGTTATATTAACCCCTAAGCTAAGCACAATCAGTAATGTTGTTTGTATCAGTCTTTTCATTTTCGTTGCTCGTTATCACTTGATAGATAGTAAGCAAGCATGATGCCTAATATATTTTTGCCGCTTTTATACAGAGCAAAGTCAATTTATCTAATAAATTCAATAATAAAACCCATTTCTTTCATCTAAGTCTTAAAAAAATAGTCGGATAGCCGATATTAGTGGCACATGCTTGTCTTTCTTGCAACGCGAGAAAATAGGAAATGAATAAAAAAACCATAATAGGATGAAAGAACAATGAGTAACACAAGCGCTGGAATGATGGATGATGTTAATGCTCGCACTCAATTGGTTGGGCATAACCGCTTGGAATTATTGCTTTTTAAATTAACTGGTAAGCAGCGATACGGGATTAATGTATTTAAAGTAAGGGAAGTTATATCCTGCCCAGAGTTAACTAAATTACCAAACTCCCATCCAGCCGTCCGTGGCGTAGTTAATATGCGTGGCAATACTTTTATGGTTGTTGACTTGCAGCAAGCCATTGGCATGGAGCCGGTGGAGGATGTTACTGGTGGCTCAGTTATTGTGACGGAATATAACCGAAAAATGCAGGGTTTTCTTGTTCCACAAATTGAACATATTGTTAATAAAAACTGGGAAGAAGTTAATCCGCCACCAAAAATGACAGGTAAATCACACTATTTAACCGCTGTTACTCGAATTGATGATGAATTGGTGGAAATTCTCGATGTTGAAAAAGTATTATTTGAGATAACAGGCTCCTGGACAGAGCTTGAAAGTGAAACTGATGCCGAAGCTGTTGAATCATCAATTTCCGAGGTGGCAAGTCGCTGCCATATTTTGATAGCTGATGACTCTAGTGTTGCACGAAATCAGTTAAAAAGAACATTAAAAACTTTAGGCCTTGCTTGCACCGTTGCCAATGATGGCAAAGAAGCATTGGATATACTTACCAATTGGGCGAATGATAATAGCGAAGAATACCAACGTTTGGCACTTGTAATTTCAGATGTAGAAATGCCAAATATGGATGGATATACACTAACAAATGCGTTACGTGGTAATCCTAAATTTGATGACGTGAAAATATTGTTACATACCTCATTAAGTGGAGTGTTTGATTCATCTTTATTAGATAGGGTGAAAGCGGATGGCTTTTTATCTAAATTTGATCATGATGAATTGTCGACCGTGATAAACAAACATATAGAAGAATTCGTACCTATACTTGAACAACGCGGATTATA
>Ga0316207_10004293_pt1 | contig 12463 bp, 7 predicted proteins | sample 6weekpyrite_MG_FD_204943 | JGI IMG/M metagenome (GOLD analysis project Ga0316207, IMG submission 204943) | Microbial mat bacterial communities from mineral coupon in-situ incubated in ocean water Damariscotta River, Maine, United States -... | ecosystem: Environmental > Aquatic > Marine >... | reverse complement strand
TAAAACACCATGCTGCCTATTGGTTTACCCCAACTACCACCGAACAGTCAACAAGGCCACCGCTAAATCAAGCCGCTGTACCATTTGATGAGCCACACAGCTACACCAACAAGGTATTTGGGGAACCGAAATCAAGAGGACTGTGGTCAGCCATTACATTGGCATGGAACATAAATGACCAATAGGCCGTAGGGCGCAATAACCAACGGGCATTGCGCCGAATGAAGATCAATCACCGTAATTCAATGACACGTCACTCCCGCCCGCCCAATCGATGGAATACTATAACAATGACCGAACTCACCAAGGTAAAATGTGCAGTGGGCGAACACCCCCATGGAAACATTGCTTGATGGTAAACCGATTTGGACGGAGAAAAATTTAGTTCAAATCTAAACTGACAGGCACTGATATAAAACAGGTAACTGTCCGATCAAGTCTGGGCACTACACATGATCTCTACTTTTGAGCACAGCTAAAAACGGGGGATTATCGCCACTTCTCTCTGCCCTCTACCGGGGGCTTGTGATACCCCGCTCGCTATTCGCATAGTTCTCTATGCATCGCGGCGCGCTCGTTCGCTGCTTCGTTTCCTAACGAGAGATAAACGTTCCACTTTAGGAGACGCCAGCTCAAGAGAAAATCAATATCATTGTTGGGGAGTTCTATAACACAGTATGTGTGAAAAAACCCACTATTCAAGTCTCGCGTATTTCTTGACCAACGTTCTGGCGCTCGTGATTTGGCCAGTTCGCAAACGTTGTTACGTTATTGCAAAGTAGTTTGAGATACCCTTCTTAACAAACACAATCCTGGCTTAATCCTTAATAGCTAGACGAAGATAGCTGCGCGGCATGAAAGTTCTGTAGAGTAATGGAATAATAAACAGCGTTAACAGAGTAGAAAAGCCTAGTCCCCAGACAATAGCTGAAGCTACCGGCCCCCATAGCAACGAATCACCGCCCAAGCCAGTGGCCAATGAAATGAGTCCTGCAATGGTGGTTAACGATGTAATAATCACCGGGACCACCCGGCGCCGTGCAGCATATACGGTCGCGTGCAGGACGCTCATTCCAGACTTTAAACGAGAATTGGCCGCATCAATCATCACAATTGCTGCATTGACCGCAATACCGGTTAGCGCCACCACCCCATAGAGAGTGTATAAACTAAGGGAATTTTGTGTCACCAATAGACCAAAGGTAACTCCAGCAAAGGCCATCGGTACCGTAGCTAGAATCATTAATGGCTGAAAGTAACTCCGGAATTGAGTGCCAAGAATCATATAAATCAGCCCTAGGCCAAACAGAAGCAACTGCCCCAGAGCATCCAAGCTTTCATTAATATCATCGAGCTCTCCAGTGAAGTCCAAATTAACCCCAGGATATTCATCACGGATATTTTGCCACTCAGCAAAAAGCTGCGCATTAGCTTCAACTGTATCCATCAACTCTTTATCCAGATCTGCGCTTATTGTGATAGTGCGACGAAAGTTGTAATGGCGGATATCAGCTTTTCCACGGGTACTGTCTAACTTAACCACTTCAGCAAGTGCAATATGACCTCCCTGAGGCAAAGACAATGGTATTTGCAGTAGTTCGTCTAGCCGTAGGTAGTCATGGGAGGCAGCACGCACTCTCACCTCAACCTTCTCACCACGGTCCCGCAGAGCAGCAACCACTTCTCCATCAAAAAGCAGCTGTATCTCTCGAGTCACATCAGCTGGGTGCAGTCCCGCTCTCCTGATGGTATCTTGATTTAAGGTAAGGCTTAGCTCCTGCTTCCCAGGACTATCATCGTCACTGATATCTTTCACTGCTGGGATAGTCTGCAGATACGCAACCAAACGATCAGTCACCACACGGATCTGGCTAAACTCTTCGCCACGTACCTTCACTTTTATAGGCATTTCTGTCGGAGGACCACCAGACAAACGCAAAATACCCACCGTGGCCTCACCTGAATGAGCCTGGATGCTTGCGCGCATGGACTCAATCACTTCATCAACGGTACGCGAATCCTGCTTCTTCGGCATCAAACTAACTATTACTTGACCATATCGATCACCTGAAAACGGTTCAGTTTCAGTAAACATCTGTCCTGCTACCACACTAACCCCACGCGCCTCCCCAGATTGAAGATGGTTATGCACCTGCTTTTCAAGTTCACTGACTCGTGCGAGAGTTTGCTCCAAGGGCAAACCTGGTGGCATCGTCACATTGACATAAAAGATACGGATTGGATCAAGGGCAAACAATTGCACCTTCACCATATCTGTGAGGAGTGTTCCTGCTGCTAACATTAACACCAGAACAATTCCACCTAGTGAAAGTTTTGGTCGACGTAGCACTTTAATCAGCAAGCGGCTGTATTTAATCCTAACCCAATGGGTAAAACGTACCCGGTAGCTATGTAGCTTTGAAGGGGTGTTAAAATTGATACGCACCATTGATACATGTACTGGCAATAGCCAGCAGGCTTCCAGTAGTGAAATTGCTAATGCGATGGTAACCACAAAAGGAATAACAAACATGAAATCACCGAGGATACCAGGCAATAACATAAGTGGCAGGAACGCCGCAATGGTAGTGACAATCGCCGCAGTGACCGGTTTAAAGACCTCCAACAGTGCCTTTTGGGCTGCTTGCAATGTCTCCATGCCCCTCTGGATGCGGTAGTAGATTGCTTCCACAATGACCACCGCATCGTCCACCAGCATTCCCAACACCAATACCAGCCCAAGCAGAACCGGGACATTCAGAGTAGAACCAGAGGCATACAGTACTGCAAATACACCAGCTAAGGTAAAAGGGATTCCGATGCCAATGAAAAAGGCAATACGTGAACCAAGAAAAAACCAAGTTACCAAAACCACTAGAACAATACCGAACAGCGCATTGGTTTGCATTACAGTCAATGCATTATTAGTCGGCACTGTTTGGTCATCAAGTAAAGAAATATCAATACCATCCCCATGACGGGAAAAATTTTGCCGTTCGATATATAACTGTAGCTGTTTGATTAGCTCTAATGTATTGGTATAACTTTTTTTCTTAATAGCCAATATCACTGCCGGAGAACCTTTAAAGCGTACTAATTGCTGAACCTCTGCGCGAGCCCGACTGACCTCCGCTAGCACACCCACGGGAAGTTCACCGTTAGCTGTAATCACCGGCAACGAAGCGATATATTCAGGGTCAGCTTTAGCTCCTAGTATTCGCACCAACCACTCGTGCCCCTGACTAAGCATTTCTCCTGCAGAGGTGTCCTTAAAACTGGCTTGAATGGTATCGGCCAGCGCGCTAGCTGAGACGCCGTATACTTGTAGTTGTTGAGGATCAAACTCAACCAACAATTCCGGTTGGTGTAACCCAACTGGATTGACTCCCCAAACTCCTTCAATACGCTCCAAATCCTCCTTAATTAGATTGGCACTACGCCGCAACATCTCATCATCAGCTTGACCACGTATAATCATTATTGCCGTCGGCATAGAGTTACTAGAGGTAACTTCAAAGATATAAGGGTCTTCAGCCTCATTAGGAAATTCAGTATTAGCTGTGTTCTGTATTTCGCGACGCAAGTCGTTAATGCGTTTATCAAAAGTGCGTTCATCAATATCATTAAAGCGCACAATAATTTCAGAGAGGCTCTCACGAGAGCTACTCTGAACAAAGCGCACATCGGCTAACTGAGCTAGAGCATCCTCTAATGGCTCAGTGATCAGCTTTTCTACATCCTCAGCTGAAGCCCCTGGCAGTAATGTATTGATATTGATCCAGTTAAAGTTAATCTCCGGATCCTGTTCACGTGGCATCTGATAATAAGAGAAGCCACCTACTAACATCACAATAATGAAGATAAGATTAGCCAGCACATGATTGGTTAATAGGCGTTGCAACATGCTCAATTAACGACCTTCAGTTCCAAATTGCAATCGCTTTTCAGTCACTAACTGACTTTTCATCGATAAGTGATCTACCAATACATCCCTACCTTCTTGAGCATCGAGTAATGCAATAAATTTGACTTGTTCTTGCTCTAAAATAAATATCCCTAGCTCACCATTTCGGCGATGTAGATACTTCGCGGGAAGATAAGGGCGATGATCACGCCAAAGCAACCGACCAGCACTCCCAACAAGAGCGCGTTCATTCACAAAGTCGAGCCGTATCTGCTGAGTACGCTGTTGCATATGCAACATTGGTAATATATTTTTAAGCTGCAAATTATAGAGTTTTTGACCAAGTTGCAACTGTGGTTTACCTAAGTTGTTCAGAAGTATTGAATCACCATTGTGCAATTCGGCACTTACCTGTTGACCAGTCACTCCCAATAATCGTAAAAGATCTGTGCCCGGGGTAGCAAGTTGTCCGAGCTGTGCTGAACGTGCAATAAGTACTCCAGAAAAAGGTGCACGTAATACACAATTCTCAATATTATTAATTGCGAGATCACGCTGCACCTGAAGCCCCTCTAGTTCAGATTTTAACAACGCAAGTTCTGCATCTCTTTGCCGCAGCAACTCTTCAGAAATGTTTTTTTTCTGTCCAAGCTTATTGGCTTGATTTAACTGATATTCGACCAATGCAATATTGGCTAAAACACCCTCCATTAAGACTTTAGCCTTACGTAGTGAAAGCTTATAGATGGTGTCATCCAGGAGTAGCAGCGGCTCTCCTTCCTTAACCTCATCACCAACATCGACCAAAATGTCACGCACGATTCCACTCACGTCAACGGTGAGCTGACTGTCATGCTTTGCTACAACGGTGGCGGGGGCTGAATGCAGTGGATATAAGACGACCTTACTCAATGATTGACTTAAAACTAATTCTGCAGATGCCACTTTGAAACCTATTATTAGGTAAAATATCAATAATATTCTTACCAGCATCGCCAACAACTCTCCAACATTATGTGATCACATCACACATATTTTATTAATCAACTAGGGAACCCCTGAACAAGCACCCTATTTTTTACAAAACGCCTAAAAACAAGCGATTCAGTTCTAATGACTGGATGCTTTCTGCCCATAGGGCATATTTTAATCGCAATACGCTTACGAAATAGCCAGTTCCTTCCTAACCATGTACAAATTGGATAACGCAAACAGCGTAAAAACCTGGGCCGCATTTTTCTCCAACCCTTTGTAGCGAACTTTGCGATACTTCCATAAATGCTTTACCACATCAAAGGCATGTTCAACACGTGATCGCGTTCGATTGCTTTTGCGATTGAATGAGCGATCTGCGCAATTAAGTTTTTTACCTCGTTGGGCTTTGCGATTGATACGCCACGTTACGCCTTGCGATTCGCTCGCCTCTTTGCGTGCTTGGGAGGCGTAGGCTTTGTCACCGTACAGTACGGTTTCTTCACCATGAATGAGTTCATCGACCACGACAAAGTCATTCACCGATGCGTCGGTGACGACAATGCTGTGCACACAACCTTGGGGATCTGTGCCTATGTGCGTCTTCATGCCGAAGTACCACTGATTGTCTTTTTTCGTTTGCTTCATATCAGGGTCACGTTGGCGATCTTTGTTTTTCGTTGAACTGGGTGCCGCCGATATGATGCTGGCATCCACAATGGTACCTTCGCTGAGGATCAGGCCCTGCTCTAACATATAGTGCTCAGTGACTTGGAATAGTTTTTTCGTTAGTTCATGCGCCTCAAGCAAGTGGCGAAAATGCAGTATCGTGCTTTCATCAGGGATGCTATCCAATGTTACTTGAGCAAAACGAGGCATGGCTTCTATGTCGTACAAGCTGTCTTCCATCGCTGGATTACTAAGCTGATACCACTGCTGCATGAAATAGATACGTAACATCGTCTCTAACGCCATGGGCGGACGGCCAGAGCCTGCCTTTGGATAGTGCTTACGAATGGGTTTAAGCAGCAACTTCCAGGGCAAGATAGCATCCATCTCGGATAAGAACTTTTCCATGCGCGTCGTTTTCTTCTTCGATTGATATTCCAGGTCTGAAAAGCTGCTTTGTTTCATTTCGTTATGCTCAATTTGTTGCTTGCCCACATTATCTCAAATCCTGGGGCTTATGCAGAGGTTCCCTAGATATAGAACGTATAAAAAATTCATATATCAGTTTGTGTATCCCTAGCGCATAGATAATTATTTATCTAACAAAAAACAGTTCGTTGTATATCATGAAGCAGTGTCTGAGCACCCTTATGCATGCATATTATTCACCAAATAAGTATTACTTATAAAAAAGGGTTTACTAATAACTAACTGATTTTGAAAAACCATGAATAACAATAACGCCCATAACAATTAAACCCATACCAATAATTCCAGGAACATCAGGGATTTGTTTGTAGAAAAATGCGCCACCAACTGCCACCAGTACTATCCCCAAACCAGACCAGGCAGCATATGCAATACCTACTGGCATAGTTCTTAGAACAAGAGTCAAAAAATAAAATGCTACTGCATACCCCACGACCACCACTAAACTAGGAATAGGCTTGGTGAATTCAGCTGATGCCTTTAATGTACTTGTAGCAATAACTTCAGAAATTATTGCTATTGCCAAATATATATAGCTCATATCACTAGTGTCTCGTTCACTTTTTACCGAAATGTAGTCTGCTTTGAAATCAAGTCTTTAGCGTCGAGTAGGTTATCTAATAAAAATACAAACAGCCGCAATTTATATTAGCGATTGTACTTACGGCTAACAAAAAGTTATTGGCACAGACAGAAAGGTATATTGTATACCTGCCGATCATCGGACCTCGATAACTAATCCATCGTATTTGAATTGAGCGTTTGTTCTGACTCTGAAACTCAACAAACAAAATAGTTTAATCACAAGTCAGACACCGTATATTTTAAAATATTCCTGCAATAAACAAAACAATTAGCATTACATTTTTTCTGAGCAACAAAAAATATTCGCTGTATATTAATCTGATATCTCAATCGTAAACACTGCAACCAATCTCACAAGAATTTAGACTTCCATTTGAAATCATGACATATGATTCACAACCTTAAAATCACCGGTTTATTCGCGCTCAAAAATATGACTGTAATGTACCTTTTCGTCTAACGTCTAATGTCGCACAGTGAAACGCGCCACCGTAAGGATTAAAATTTAAGAAGTTACACGCTATTGGCTTTAGCCCCCAATTTTTCAAAGCTTTAATCATAGATTTCTGAGATTTTTCAACAATAACTCGTTCTTCGTCTAAAAAAAGAACATTCATATTTAGCCACATACTACACATAGACGCATGCTCATTAAGAAGGCCACCTCGGACAATATTTGGCTCAGGCGCATCGAAAACATCCCATTTAGATAAAATTTTTGGAAGGCGTTTCTTGTCTATATATTTTGGATTAATCATTGCTTTTCCCGGTCCTAAAGGAACGAATGTGGTATCAATATGCATAGGTTGTTTGCTAAGGGTTTCGATAATATGAATATTATATTTATCACCCAGATGGCGACGAAGCCACTCGATACCGGCAGAATTAGTGACATTGCTTTTTGTGACAAAAATATCTTTTCCACAACGAACAAAATCTGCGGCATCAAAAACAATTTCTGATTCATTAATCACATATTCTATCGGTTGATTCTCACCGGGTACAACATAGTTATTATTGTAAAGAGTGTTTCTTAGTGGAGGTTTTGGAACCGACGTCCATTTGGCGCCTACACCAAAATATTCTTTAAATAAAGAATAATAGGCATGAGGTTCAAAATAGCGACATCTCCAGGACATTGGAGCTTCAATAATTTCATTCCCTATAACCAGAAAGCAATCTCTAGGACATGAAGATGTATAACCTTTAGACTTCCAATCTGGAGTGGAAAACCTTTTACTATGATCAACAATTTCAGGCCTCCGCACTACTACTCCTTCAGACTCAAGAATAAAAACAAATTCATCTAATTCTTTTTTAGCCGGTTCAACAAAAATACTACTAGGTCGTCTTTTTAAGCCACCTAATATAATAAGAAAATCATACAAATTTTTTGGAACCCCACCTAGTACATAAGGGTGTCTTGGTGGAAAAACACTATCCTCTATTCTCCCAACAACAACTTCCTCCAATGGATCCCATTCGTTATGAGAATTAACAACATTAGACATATCCGTCATTATGTCCGCACTCTTAACATAGTCAGAATTTCTCAAGATACTTGATGTGTTTGCATTCATTTTGTCATCCTTAACTATTGAATATTGTATTATTTATAAGTAATATACCAGCACATAATATTAAGTGCCTACATTGAAGATTAATTATTATTTAATAAAAACAAGAACAAATCTCCCTTTAACAATGCCTGTATTTATCTATTCACATAGCTCTATTTTTTTTATTGATTTTTCATAACTTTGAAATACTTCAACGTCAGAATGGACATGCTTAGGTATGTGTGTAATAAATCCATTATCTTTTCCCCATTGAAATATTTGCTTAGCCTCTTCCAATGATGATGTACCACCAATGCTGTAGTTGTGTGTAGCTTGTTTCATTGTCAGAATCATTGCTTCTGACAGACATGCCAAAGTCACACCCGTTGGTAATCCAACAAGATTTGCCTCGCCGAACTTTACATTATTAGGAAGATTAACTAATCCTCCTTCGTAAAACGTAACATCATTTCTAACAATAGAAATATCGTCAATTAGATCTGAAGGCCTTGCAACATCACACATGATGGCATTTTCTGCGATCATATTGGGGGTTATAAACGATTTCCCATTACTTGTTGCTGAAATTACAAGATCACATTTAGGAAGCTGAAAACTAACATTATTGCTAAGTTCAATAGGAAAATTTTCTAGCGAACCTTTATTAGAAATATATTTACCTTTAACCTTACAGAAAATTTCTCGTAGTGTTTCATTATTTTTATTGACAAATAAATTCCGTATAAATTCAACATTAACTCCACCTGATTCTAACTTTATTCTGATAGGAGAACTTTTATCGCCACTGAAAAATATTTCTACTAACAACTCGCCCGCAATAACCTCCAAACTAGAAACATTAGCCTTATTTTTAGGGTTCCCCATTAGGCTTACTCGATTACATTCAGGACCTAAATCAAGCATTGCCAAACGACCAACTGAACCAGACACGCCAACGACGCCGAAATGCAACTTATCAATATTTCTGTTTTGTTTTTTACATATATATCTGATGCTATCTGTAGATGTCAGCGCTGTATATGAATTTCCGGTGGTCACTGGAATGCCACAATCCAAAATTGCTGTTCCACTTTTTGAAATTACGGAAGTAAATGCTCCTAGCCCAATTACATTCGCATTCTTTTGTTTTGCAACGGCCACATAGCTACTTAATAGCTTTTCTTTTTGAACGCGTGTTAAATGCATCATCTCGTTGGGCAATAATGGGCAGCTAATAAACCATCCATCAACATATCCATATTTGCTCGATTGTACTGATGGAATGTAATGTGCAGCAGTGGCTAAAAAATTAACGGACTTAAGTTTATTACCCCACTCAATAATGTGATCAATATCATCTTGAGAGTACGCCATTGAACCACCAGGCATGCTTTCTACTAGATCATCATTTGTAGTCGGGTGCATCAAAAACGCGAATGTACCTAACTTTGGCCCATATGGAGTAGGAGAGGTATTCTTGTAAATATATTCATTCTCTATACTATTTTGTTTATTAAGACCAATCACGGATCGAAAAATTTTTTCAAAGTGATTATTTGAAACTAAGTAACCTATATCGCGTAGCCCATAAATTAGTTGATCTACCTGATCTTTTGTTACTGTGTAGTTCGGTTGTATACGCAGGACATCACTCGCATTCAATGTAGGCGCAGTGAATATTTTATGCTCGTTGAGTAAATAGCTTGAAATTACTGGAACAACGTATCCAGATTCGCTAACGACACAAGCTATGTAAGAATCTAAACCTTGCCATGATTCAAGGGCAATGCCTTGCATCAGCCCACACCCCGATGTGGATTTATAGATAAGTGGATAATCATTGACTAAAGCTATTAAAGATTCTTTTAAATAGTTTCCAACAATTTTAATATTATCTAAAATTTCCTTGTCGGACGATAGTCGTCGAATAACTTGAAGCCCTACCATAGCCGATAGATGATTATTTGCAAAAGTAGAGCTGTGACGCTCACAAAAATCGGGGCTCCAGCTTTTTTCATTTGATAAGCACGCGCTAAGTGGCAACAAGCCTCCACCAAGCGCTTTAGCCAAAATCAAAATATCAGGCTGAACATCCTCCTTTTCACAAGCAAATAATGACCCGGTTCGCCCTAGTCCTGTCTGTATTTCATCTATCACAAACAAAGTGCCAAATTTTTCACAAAGTGTTTGGCAGCCATTTAGGTACCCTGGTAATGATTCGACCATCCCACCTTCACCCTGAATTGGCTCAACAATAAATGCTGCAAATTCCTCTGTGGATAATACTTTTTCAAGCTCAACCAAATCATTAAATGGAACGTGCACAAAAGCATCGTTATCAGAATAAAATATTTCACTGTAAAACTGGTTACCCGTTGCCAATACCGCTCCCATTGTCTTACCGTGAAAACTATTAGTTGCAGATAATATTTTTGATCTCTTAGTTTTAGATTTTGCAATTTTTATACTGATCTCTACGCCTTCAGCACCTGTACAGCCAAAAGTTACATGTTTCATATTGCCTGGAGATAATTTTATTAATTCCTCAGCCAACTCAATCGCACCTTGAGATTGAAATGGTTGAATCATAATTCCTTGAGAGGAAATGGATTGTTTATTAATCTCTTCCCACAGAAAATCGGGGTTATGCCCAAATGAAACGGCACCGTATTGAGATGTGAAATCTAAATAAGTTTCACCCTCGTCAGAATAAAGGTATGAACCTTTGGCGCTAGATATAGATTTATTGAAATTAATTAATGAAAGGAAATTTGAACGTTCATTATTTAACGGACCATTGTAGTAATTCTTCATCTGGACCCCCGTCCATTAAATTATATTTTTATAAAAAATATATTTCATATAAAGCATTTTAAATTCATTAAAAAATGCCTAACACGCGATTAAATTTAAGATTTACTTACTTTTAAATCTAAATTCATTAGACAGGAAGCTAACACATTTTATAAAAAATAATAAACTAGTTTTTACATTGGAAAATATTTAGTCTTAATTTTTTTGTTTAATAGATAGTTAAAATCACTTAGAAATATCTAGTTCGTACCCATCAACATTATTAACTGTACAAGCCCAGACCGTAGAAAGGCAGAAAATAAATCTACGATAGTGAAATTAACTTTTTTGTTGACATAACTACCTAGATTACCCGACCATCTTTTTTCTCAAAGCACTCTCAGGATAATATGGGTTAACTTCAATGACCACAGAACTTGTGGCACATGAACTAGCATGTAGGTTAATTTTCATATTCAACCAGAGGTTTCTTACTCAGTTAAAAAGTACAAATAATAGTTATCCTGATCTGCATGCTGTATTTTATGAGTCGAAATAAATTAACTGGGTGGTTTCTGATCCAATATAAGTTTTGGGTAAAAGTCCGCTGCAAGACGCTTCTATAATAGCTTAGCGAAAATTAAAACTTGGTTAGCTAACGGGAAATTTTTACCAGACTAAAAATCGGTAATTAACGATGTACGATTTTATGCTTCGCCACCTACAATTAACGTCGTTTTCATACGACAACATGAGATGTGATATCAATGAAATACGAAAAGTACATATCAATATGTTCGCTTCTTATTGTCCAGAACCAATGCTACATATATTTAATAAATGAGCACTAATATAGTGATTGTGTCATTGACACTTGACGATGTACTGGCAATTCGACAAAAAGTATTGTGGCCTAATCTTTCAATGAGTTGTTGTATTATTGATGGTGATCATGATGCCATGCATTACGGTGCAATTGTTGATAATAGTTTGGTCTCAGTAGCATCAGTTTTTATCGATAATGACGAAGCATGTTTGCGTAAATTTGCCACACTACCGTCATTCCAAGGAAGAGGTATTGGTTCGTTTTTAGTTAAGTCAATCCTCACAGATCTAACCATGAAACAAGTTCATCTGTTTTGGTGCGATGCACGTGAAACTGCTGTTAGTTTTTATGAGAAACTCGGAATGACTGTAAGCAGTGAACGATATTACAAGCAAGATATTCCTTGTGTTAAAATGACTATGACTATAAATAATTCATAAAAAATATTAATAACGTAAAATTTACCGACAACTGACTACGTAATATATAGGCGATTGTGATTTTATTTCTATTAATCGATCTGAAACACTAGAAAATTTATTATCAACTCAACGACTATGGACTGAAAGTCCATAGCAAGGGTGTCTCCAGTAGTCGTTAAAGAGTTACCCCGTCCATGGGCCAACCCCTCTCTGTTCTTCGACAACTCATTTAGGCCTCGGCTGG
>Ga0316207_10004292_pt1 | contig 12467 bp, 12 predicted proteins | sample 6weekpyrite_MG_FD_204943 | JGI IMG/M metagenome (GOLD analysis project Ga0316207, IMG submission 204943) | Microbial mat bacterial communities from mineral coupon in-situ incubated in ocean water Damariscotta River, Maine, United States -... | ecosystem: Environmental > Aquatic > Marine >... | reverse complement strand
CGACCTCGGTGTCGGCGCCCGCATCGTTCAGGGCGGTGCTTACTCCCATTCCAGGGCTCCCTTTTTCCACTCATAGGCAAAGCCGACGGTCAGCACCGCCAGAAACACCATCATCGACCAGAACCCGACCAGCCCGACATCCTTGAAGGCGACGGCCCAGGGAAACAGAAAGGCGACTTCGAGATCGAAGATGATGAACAGGATCGACACCAGATAGAACCGCACGTCGAACTTCATCCGCGCATCGTCGAATGCGTTGAAGCCGCATTCATAGGCGGACAGTTTTTCGGGGTCCGGGTTGCGCACCGCAAGGACGACCGCGGCCATGATCAGCATCACGCCCAGGGCGACGGCGAGCGCCAGGAAAATCAGGATCGGCAGATACTGGATGGCAAGGCTTTCCACGTGTCGGCTCCTTCATGCGGCGGGGGGCGCAATAATTCGCGCACCAGCCATAGCGCCGCCCCCATGGGCGGTCAACCGATCCCGCGGTCAATTCGGCGCCATACGTCGCGCTTTCAGGCACCAATTTTCACAGGAACCGACGCCGGTGGCTAGCGCGGAATGATCCGGCGCGCCCAACGCCGCAGCCGCGGCCCAGGTATTTCGGCCCCGTCCGCGCGTCAGCCCGCCCAACCAGGCGCGCGTTTCGCAAAGAACGCGGCGATTCCCTCGGCGCTTTCCGGACTTTGCCAGCGTGCTGCCAGCCCCTGCACCGTGGCGTCGATCACCGCATCGTCGATCACCGGCCCCAGCGCACGCACCAGCGCCTTGGCCTCGGCCACCGCTCCGGGTGCGCAGGCCAGATAGGGGGCCACTTCGGCCTCGATAGCGGCGTCCAGTTCCTCCGGCGCCACCGCGCGGGCCAGAACCCCCAGCCGCACGGCTTCGCCCGCATCGAACAGGCGCGCCGACATGAACACACGGCGCGCGCGCGCCTCGCCCATCCGCGCCACCACATAGGGGCCGATGGTGGCCGGGATCAGGCCCAGCCGGGTCTCGGTAAATCCGAATTTCGCGCCTTCGACACCGACCGCCACATCGCAGACGCAGGCCATGCCGACACCGCCGCCGAACGCCTGCCCCTGCAGGCGCCCGATCAGCGGCTTGGGCAAGGTGTTCAGCGCCTGCAGCATCTCGGCCAGGCTGCGCGCCTGGCGGGCGCGTTCCTCGGGTTCGGCTTGCATCTGGTCCTGCATCCAGACCAGATCGCCGCCCGCACAGAAACTGCGCCCCGTTGCGGCCAGCACCACGACGCGCACATCCGGATCAGCGCCCAGATTGGCCGCCGCCTGCGTCAGTTCGGCAATCATCTGCGCGGACAAGGCGTTATGCTTGTCCGGCCGATTCAGGGTCAGGGTCGCCACGCCCCGTCCATCCGTCGTTATCGTCAGCGTCTCTGGCATCCCGTTCTCCTTTCGCGCACAAGAATTTTAAGGAAAATTCTTGTCAAAATCTTTCTGAAAGATTTTTCTCACCCGGCCCGCATGGCACGCGCCATTTCCGCCGCCTCGCCAAGCACCGCCCGGTCCAGCCCGGTGCCATAGCCCAGGGCAACCAGCCGGTCATGCACCGCCTCGGTGGCCACGTTGCCCGCCGCACCCGGCGCATAGGGGCAACCGCCCAGCCCGCCGACCGCCGCGTCAAAGATGCGCAGCCCCATGCCCAGCGCCGCCTCGATATTGGCCAACGCCCGCCCACCGGTGTCATGGAAATGCCCCGACAGCCGCGGCGCGGGCACCACGTTCAGAACCGCGCGCAGCATCGCCTCGGTCTGCTCCGGCGTGCCGCGCCCGATGGTGTCGCCCAGCGATATCTCATGGCAGCCCATGCCAAACAACCGCTCTGCCACCCGCGCCACATCGGCAGGCGCCACAAGGCCATCGTAGGGGCATTCCAGCACGCAGGACACATAGCCGCGCACCGGCAGATCGCGCGCCCGCGCCGCCGCAACCAAGGGCAGGAACCGAGCCAGGCTTTCGGCGATGCTGGCGTTGATGTTGGCACGGCTGAACCCCTCGGACGCCGCGCCGAATATCGCCACCTCGTCCGCGCCCACCGCCACCGCCCGTTCAAACCCCCGCATGTTCGGGGTCAGCGCCGCATAGGCCACGCCGCCCGCCCGCCTGATCCCGGCCATCACCTCGGCAGCATCCGCCATCTGTGGCACCCATTTCGGACTGACGAAACTGGCCGCCTCGATGCGCCGGAACCCGGCGCCGCTCAGCACGTCGATCAGCGCGATCTTGTCCGCCGCCGGGATCATCCGGGCTTCGTTCTGCAAGCCATCCCTTGGCCCGACCTCGAAAATCTCGACGAATTCAGCCAATGCGCACAGCCCCCCGCTTCATCTTGTCAAAAATACGCAAATCCGACATCGCATCCCGCTCCATCCTCACGGCTCCCACGCCGGATAAAACGCCTGCTTGTAAAGCAACTCAGCGCCCTCAGGCGGCAAAGAGGCGCGGAATCCGGGCCGCTCCGCCAGGCGCCCATACCACGCCGCCAAACGCTCAAACGGCTCCAGCTTCGCGAAATGCCGGGTCATATAAACCGCCTGCCCGACACCGATGTCTGCCGCCGAAAACCCGCCATCCAGCAAATGCTCGCGCCCCTGCAGCCGCTGCTCGATGGCGGCATAGCATTTCTCCAGCCGCTTCGCCTCCAGCCGCATCACGATGGGCGAACGCATCGCGTCCTCATACAGCGCCACATGCTGCTGGGTCAGCGCCGCGCCATGCTGGCTGAGCGTTTCGGCGAAATGCATCCAGATCAGCCAGTCGGCGCGCTCCGGATCATCCATTGCCCGGCCCAGCCCGGCCTCGGGCCAGCGTTCGCACAGCACCTGCGCGATGGCGCCGCTTTCCCAGATCACCCGCCCGTCCAGTTCCAGCGCAGGCACCCGACCCGCCGGGTTCAGCACCAGATACTCCGCCGCGCGCAAGGACTTGTCAAACCCATGCAGGACCAGCTCGAACGCCACGCCCAACTCGTTCAGCAGCCAGAGCGCGCGCATCGAACGGGTCTGATGACAGTGATGCAGGCGGATCATTCTGCATCCTCCAGCCGGATCAGCGCCGCGCCCGCCGCAACCTGCGCGCCCTCGGTCGCCAGCACCTCGGCGATCACCCCGTCGCGTGCGGCCACCAGCACATGCTCCATCTTCATCGCCTCCAGCACCGCCAGCCGGTCGCCCCGTACCACCGCCTGCCCGGCGCGGGCGAACACCGCCTTGAGCAGACCGGGCATCGGCGCTTCGATCAGATTGCCGCCTGCCCCCGCCGCCGCATCGATGGCCAGCGGATCGGACAGCTCGAAATGATAGCCATTGCCGAAAAACACGCTCAGCCCCGCGGCATGGCGCAGAATTCGCGCGCCGGTCTTGGCGCCATCGATCCACCAGGCGCCCGCCCGCCGCTGCACCTCATGGGTGTCGCCTTCGATCACGGCCCTGAACCGATCGGGGCCCAGCGTCGCGATGTGCACCATCACCTCCTGATCCCCCCAGCGCAGCCGCGCCTGCTGCGCCACCGGCGCCCACAGCGCGAACCCGGCCAGCGCCGGATTTTCCGCCTCCAGCCCCAGCGCGCCGATGCCCGCCAGCGCCCGGGTGCGGCTGCACGGCACCGGATCGGAGCCAAGTGCTTCGATATCCTGATCGATCAGGCCGGTATCCACATCGCCAGCCGCAAAACGGTCATGCCGAACCAGCTTGCGCAGGAACGCATGGTTGGTCACGCAGCCCGCCACCTGGGTTTCCGCCAGCGCCTGCGCCATCCCGTTCAGCGCACTGTCGCGATCCGGCCCGTGGGTGATGATCTTGGCGATCATCGGATCGTAGAATGGCGAGATTACATCGCCCGCCCGCGCCCCTGTGTCACAGCGCGCGCCAATCGGAAATTGCAGATGGGTCAGCGTGCCGGTGGCCGGCAGAAAGCCCTTGGGCACATCCTCGGCATATAGCCGCGCCTCGAATGCGTGACCCGTCAGCGTGATCTGATCCTGGCGCATCGGCAACGGCGCCCCGGCAGCCACGGCAAGTTGCCATTCCACCAGATCGATGCCGGTAATCGCCTCTGTCACCGGGTGTTCGACCTGCAGGCGGGTGTTCATCTCCATAAAGAAAAAACCGTCCGCGCGCAGCCCGTTGGCGCCATCGACGATGAATTCGACCGTGCCCGCGCCCGCATAGCCGATCGCCTCGGCGGCGCGCACGGCGGCGGCGCCCATTTCGGCACGGATCTCGGGCGTCATCCCCGGCGCGGGCGCTTCTTCGATCACCTTCTGATGACGGCGCTGCAAGGAGCAATCGCGTTCGAACAGATGCACCGCATTTGTGCCGTCGCCAAACACCTGCACCTCTATGTGGCGAGGTTTCTCGACATATTTCTCGATCAGAACAGCGTCGTTGCCGAAGGCGCCCAGCGCCTCGGCTTTCGCGCTTTCAAGCGCGTCGACAAACCCGGCGGGTGCCTCGACCCGGCGCATGCCCTTGCCACCCCCCCCCGCCACCGCCTTGATCAGCACCGGATAGCCGATGGCCGCCGCTTCGACCTCCAGATGCCCCGGATCCTGATCGGCGCCATGATAGCCGGGCACCACCGGCACGCCCGCGCGCTCCATCAGCGCCTTGGCCGCGTCCTTCAGGCCCATGGCGCGGATCGCCGCCGCCGAGGGGCCGATGAACACCAGCCCGGCGGCCTCGACCGCTTCGACGAACTCGGGGTTCTCGCTGAGGAAGCCATAGCCCGGATGGATCGCCTGCGCGCCGGACTCCTGCGCCGCCCGGATGATCCGCGCCCCGTCCAGATAGCTGGCCGTAGGGGCCGATGCGCCGATATGCACCGCCTCATCCGCCATCGCCACATGGCGCGCGTTGACGTCAGCGTCGGAATAGACCGCCACCGTGGCCACACCCAGCCGCCGCGCCGTGGTCATGACCCGGCAGGCGATTTCACCGCGGTTCGCGATCAGGATTTTCTGAAACATCTCAGTGCCTTCTCCAGCCGCCCGCCAGCAAGCCCGCCGCCTCTGCCGCCATGGTCTCAACGATCTCGCCCGCCGGGCGCACCGCGTCAATCAACCCCACCGCCTCGCCGACAAAGGTGTTGGCGGCGTCGATATCGCCCGCCTCAAAGCCCGCGATCCATTTGGGCGCCTCGACCTCCGCCGCCGCGATCAGATCGTCCAGTCGCCCATGCCAACGCGCCGTAAAAGCGTTTTTCAGCACCCGGCAGGCATAGCGTTCGGGCCAGCTCAGCCGCCGCGCCACATCCATCACGCTGGAGCGGATGGTGTCGTCGCCCGTCGCCCTGACAGCCGCCCGCAGCATGTCGGGATGCACCAGCGCCTCGTCGCTGGCCCACAGGCGCGAGCCGACCAATACGCCGTCCGCCCCCAACATCAGCGCCGCCGCCAGCCCGCGCCCGTCGGCAATGCCGCCCGCCGCCAGCAGCAAGGTGCCGGGATGCGTGCGGCCCAGCCAATCGGCCACCTCGGGCACCAGCGTCATGGTGGCGCGCGCCTCGCCATGCCCGCCCGCCTCGGCGCCTTGCGCCACGATCACCGCCGCGCCAAGATCGGCGGCGTGCTGCGCGTCGCGCAGGGTCTGCACCTGACAGATCAGCGGTACATTCGCAGCCGCAATCGCGGGCACAAACGGCGCCGGATCGCCGAAAGACAGGAACAACGCGGCGGGTTTGCGCGCCAGTACGGCGTCCAGAACCCCCGGCGCCCCGGCCAGCGCCCAGGTGATGAAACCGCAGCCCACCGCCGTATTGCCCGCCTCCGCGAATTGCTCTGCAATCCAGTCGGCGTCGCAATAGGAGCCGCCGATGAAACCCAGGCCTCCGGCGCGCGTCACCGCCGCCGCAAGCCGTCCGCCCGCCGCCCTGGCCATCGGCGCCGACAGGATCGGATGCTTCAGATCGAACCGTTCGGTCAGGCGCGTTTTGATCATGTATACAGGCCTTTCCTGCGCTTTGAGGCGCGGTGGGTGGGCGGGTGGGACCGTGGCTCAAAGCGCATGGTCACATCCGGAATACGCCAAATCGCGTCTCCTGGATCGGGGTGTTCAGCGCGGCCCGCAAGGACAGCGCCAGCACCTGGCGCGACTTGCGCGGATCGATGATGCCGTCGTCCCACAGCCGGGCGGAGGCATAGAGAGGATGGCTTTGCCGCTCGAACATCTCCAGCGTGGGCCGCTTGAACTCGGCCTCTTCCTCGGCCGACCATTCTCCGCCAACCCTTTGAATTGCATCCCTTTTTACGGTCGCCAGCACGCCCGCCGCCTGGGCGCCGCCCATCACCGAGATCCGGCTGTTGGGCCAGCTCCATAAAAAACGCGGCTGATAGGCGCGGCCGGCCATGCCGTAGTTGCCGGCGCCGAACGAGCCACCGACGATCATCGTCACTTTCGGCACCGAGGTGGTCGCCACCGCCGTCACCATCTTGGCGCCGTGGCGCGCGATGCCTTCGTTTTCATACTGCCGCCCGACCATGAAGCCGGTGATATTCTGCAAGAAAACCAGTGGGATACGGCGTTGCGAGCACAGTTCGACGAAATGCGCGCCTTTCTGGGCGGACTCTGAAAACAGCACGCCGTTGTTGGCGACAATGCCGACCGGGCAGCCCATCACATGGGAAAAACCGCACACCAGGGTTTCGCCGAACCGCGCCTTGAACTCGTCAAAGCGGCTGCCATCCACCAGCCGCGCGATCACTTCGCGGATGTCGTAGGGCGTGCGCAGGTCGGCGGGCACCACGCCCAGCAGATCCTCGGGATCATGGGCGGGAGGGTCTGAATCGTACAAATCGGGGCTACTCGCAGAGCCGGTTTGTACATTTTGTACAGAGCCGATCGCCTGCCGCGCCAGCGCCAGCGCGTGGGCGTCATCCTCGGCCAGATAATCCGCCACGCCCGACAGCCGGGTGTGCACATCGCCGCCGCCCAGATCCTCGGCACTGACCTGCTCGCCGGTGGCGGCCCTGACCAGCGGCGGGCCGGCCAGAAAGATCGTGCCCTGATCGCGCACGATGATCGAGACGTCGCTCATCGCCGGAACATAGGCGCCGCCGGCGGTGCAGGATCCCATCACCACCGCGATCTGCGCGATGCCGCGCGCGCTCATCTGCGCCTGATTGTAGAAGATGCGGCCAAAATGGTCGCGGTCGGCAAACACCTCGTCCTGATTGGGCAGGTTGGCGCCGCCCGAATCCACCAGATAGACGCAGGGCAACCCGCATTCCGCCGCGATTTCCTGGGCGCGCAGATGCTTCTTGACGCTCATCGGATAATAGGTGCCGCCTTTGACGGTGGCGTCGTTGCAGACGATCATCACATCGCGGCCCATGACCCGGCCAACGCCGGCGATGATTCCGGCGCAGGGTGCGGCCCCGTCATAGAGCCCATGCGCCGCCGTCGCGCCGATTTCCAGAAACGGCGAACCGGGATCGAGCAGCCCCGCGACCCGGTCGCGTGGCAGCATCTTGCCGCGGCCGGTGTGGCGCTCGCGCGCCTTTTCGCCGCCACCCGCCGCCGCCAGTGCCGCCGCCTCGGCCACCAGATCCAGCGCCTGCAGATGCGCGGCGCGGTTGGTTCTGGCCGCCTCCGAGCCTGGAATGAAATTCGAGCCCAGCTTCACGTCTTTGCCTCCTGATCGCCCGCATCCGGTTCGCCCGCATCCGGTTCGCCCGCATCCGGGGCGGGCAGCATCCGGCGTTCGATCAGCCAGCGCATCCGGTAGGCGTAGCGCGCGGCGCGCGCCACATCGACCTGAAAGCTGGCGTTCACCGCCGCCGCCACCACGCCGCCGACCACCGGCACCACCTGGCCCGCCTTGCGCGCCGCCAGCGAGATGCCAAGCTGGCGCGACACCCGTTCGACGATTTTTTCGACCAGCCAGTCGCCGCCCTTGTCCATCAGGATCCGCGCCTCGGGCGAGGACAGCCGGCGCGCCAGATCGCCCATGCCATCCAGCGCCTGCTGGCGTTTGCCGGAGGCCAACGAGGTCGCCACCTCGAGCACCATCAGGCGGTAGACCTGTTCGGCCTCGCTGTCCTGAACGAAGCCATAGGCCGCGCCGGTCGCGCGCACGTTGCGTGCCGCCAGCGCGATCGTTGCAGGCACGTCCGCCGCCAGCCCCGCCGCGCCGAACCAGCCGGCGACGCCGCCGGTGGCCGCGTTGCTGCCCTGTGCCCAGCCCTGTACCCGCAGCGCCGCCGCGTCGCAGGCCGCCGCGTCGTTAATGTCATGCGACGTGATTTCGGTTGGCACCGTCAACCCCGCCATTCGGTCCGCCTGGCGCAGCGCGCTGCGCACCACGCCCGCCGGGATCAGCCGCGAGATCAGCCCGCCCAGCGGGGCGGTCAGCCGTTCCGCCCCCTGCCCCAGCACCGAGGCGCGCTGATCCTCGAACCGCTTTTGTTCGCGGATCACCCGCTGCACAACCGCGCCGGGGTCGCTGTCGGGTTTTACAGGCTCGCTCATGCGCGGATCACTCCTGCAGGATGCAATAGGGCGCGGTGGAGCGCCCGGCGCGGCAGGCGGCGAATTCGGCGGTGACGCCGACGATCTCGGATATTTCGCAGCCCAGTTGCGCCGCATCGGCGCTGATGTCGGCCTTGTCCGCCGCCACCTCGCCGCATTTCTGGCCGACATAGCCGTACCATTGCGACATCACGCCGGTCAGTTCGGTGCTGGCGGTGGTGGTCAGCGCCATCATCAGCCCGGTCTGTTCGCCGTCCATCACCGCGCGCCAGTCGCGGCGTTCGGAGGCAAGGCAGCCGATGTGCGGCTCCGAGCCGACGGGCAGCCCTGCGCAGGGCGCGAAGATCAGGCGCAGGCATTCGGGCCAGCTGCTGTCCCGATCCAGCGTCGCGACGCAATCCAGAACCTGGGTGCGCGCGGGCGGGATCGTGTCGGTCTCGGCGTGGGCCAGCGTCGGCGCGGCCAGCGCCAGCACAAGCGCCGCCATCAGGGAGGTGAGAAAACGCATGCTCAATACTCTGCCGCCATGTCTTGCAGATAGAGCGCCTGCGCGCCGGTCAGCCGCATCTGGCAGCCGGCCCAGGCCGGGCCGCCGCCGGTGCCCCCACCCCATTGCGCGCGTTCATAGGCGCAGGTGGCGTCGCGGAAGGCGATCCAGGCGCGCTGCATGTCGCGCAGGGCATCGGCCTTGCTGACCACGCCCGGCGCGCCCGCCCAGTCCGCGTCATCCGCCCGCTCTTGGGCGCGCAAGCTGCGGTAGGAGGCGTTCAGCCGGTCGTCCCAGTAGCTGTATTCGCGGTCGATACAGGCGCCCATGCCATAGGTCGAACTGCCGCCCGGGGTGTCGCGCATGCAGGCGTTGGCGGATGCGCCGATGCAGCCCTCCGCGCCCGGCCCGCCGCCCGCCGCGTCAAGGCAGGCCAGCGTGTGGCCGATGTCAAAGCGCAGCTCCTGCGCCTGTGCGGGCGCTGTCAGCAGGGCCGCCGCCACGATCAGACCGGTTTTCAATGCCATGACACATCTCCTTTCGCGCGTTGATCGGCCCGCCCGGCCACGACGGGCGCGGCGGGGTTCTGAGCGAAGGATAGACGCGGATGCGGTGGTGCGGCCAGCGTTCAATTTGGCGGGCGCGTGGCTCATCCCATCATCCCCACCAGTTCGCGCCCGACCAGCATGCGCCGGATTTCGGAGGTGCCGGCGCCAATCTCCATCAGTTTGGCGTCGCGGAACAGGCGCGCCACCGGGGCGTCGGCCAGAAAGCCGGCGCCGCCCAGCGCCTGCACCGCCTGATGCGCCGCTTTCATCGCCTCTTCGGAGGCATAGAGACAGCAGGCGGCCGCGTCCTGGCGGGTGACGGTGCCGCGGTCGCAGGCGCGGGCAACCTCGTAGACATAGGCGCGGGCCGAGTTCATCGCGGTGTACATGTCGGCGATCTTGCCCTGCATCAGCTGGAAGCTGCCGATCGGCTGGCCGAATTGTTTGCGCTCGGCCATGTAGGGCATCACCTCGTCCAGGCAGGCCGCCATGATGCCGAGGCCAATGCCCGCCAGCACCACGCGTTCGTAATCCAGCCCGCTCATCAGCACCGCGACGCCGCGGCCCTCGGTCCCCAGCACGTTTTCGAACGGCACCTGTACGTCCTGGAAAATCAGTTCGGCGGTGTTGGAGCCGCGCATGCCCAGCTTGTCGAAATGCGTACCCGTGGCGAAGCCGGTCATGGATTTTTCGATCAGGAATGCGGTGATGCCCTTGCTGCCGGCCTCCGGGTCGGTCTTGGCGTAGACCACCAGCGTGTCGGCGTCCGGGCCGTTGGTGATCCAGTATTTGCTGCCGTTCAGCCGGTAGTGGTCGTTGCGCTTGTCGGCCCGCAGTTTCATGCCGACCACGTCGCTGCCCGCCCCGGCCTCTGACATCGCCAGCGCGCCGACATGGGCGCCCGAGACAAGGTCCGGCAGGTATTTGCGTTTCTGTTCCTCGGTGCCGTTCAGGCGGATCTGGTTGACGCAGAGGTTGGAATGCGCGCCGTAAGACAGCGCGACCGAGGCCGAGGCGCGGGCGATTTCCTCGACCACGACGGTATGCGCCAGATAGCCCATGTCCGCGCCGCCGAAGTCTTCCTCGACCGTGACGCCGAGCAGGCCAAGTTCGCCCATTTCAGCCCAGAGTGCGGCGGGAAACAGGTTGTCGCGGTCGATCCCGGCGGCCAGCGGCTTGACCCGCTCCTGCGCCCAGCGATGCGCCATGTCGCGCAGGGCGTTCACGTCTTCGCCCAGATCGAACTGCATCGAGCCTGTGAACATTCCAATCCTCCCCGGGCATTTATTGAACGCTTGTTCAGTTATACCCATCTGCTGCGGTTTGGTCCAGCCCCCGTGACGCCTGCGCCCGGGAACGTGAGTTGACAGGGGCCGGGCCTGCGCGACTATGGCGGCGCGAACAAGCGAAGAGACCTGCGCGCATGAGTTTTGAAACCCTTGTCCTGCTGCCGATCGGGCTGGGTCTGCTGGGCTTTGTCGAACCCTGCACCATTGGCGCGCATATGGTTTTCCTGCGCTCGATCGAGGGGGCGGCGCGCGGCGTCCGGCGCCGGGCGGTCGCGGTCTTTGCCGCCGCCCGGACCGCAACCACCGGGCTGATCGGCGTGGCGTTCGTGGCACTGGGCCAACGGCTGGTCGAGGTTCAGACCGGTCTGTGGCTGGTCTTTGGCGCGGTCTATCTGCTGGTCGGGCTGGCCTATCTGGCCGATATGAAGCGGCTGGTGACACAGCGGATCGCGCTGGCGCCGCAGCGATGGCGCGGCTCGGCCAATCCGGCGGTGATGGGGCTGGCGTTCGGGCTGAATATTCCGGCCTGCGCCGCGCCGATCCTGTTCGGGCTGTTCGGCTTTGCCGCGACATCGGGCACATTGGCGGCGGGGGCCGGGATGATGGCGCTGTTCGGGCTGGCGCTGTCGGTGCCGCTGGTGGTCATGGTGCGGCTGGGGGCGGGCGGATATGGCTGGCTTGAGCGGATGCGCGCGCATCCGCGCCGGATGCGGCTGGGTCTGGGCGGCATCTTTGCCCTGCTCGGGCTGTGGTCGATCTGGTTCGGGCTGTTCGTGAACCCCGCCGACTGGAGCGGGCTGTGAGCGGGCCGCGCGGCTTTCGGCGGGTTGCGGCGGCGGGGATCAGTTTTCAGGCGGGCTCGGCGGCGGTGGATTCGGCGACGATTACCGCCGCGCTGATCTTTCAGCTGTCGGGCAGTTCGGTGCTGGTGGGCGCGGTGACGGCGATTCTGCGGTTTGGCTGGCTGTCGCCACAGCTGTTCGTTGGCTTTCTGGCCCAGAACAGCGCCCGCAGTCTGCCCTATTACATGATCGGCGCCTTTGGACGCGCGGCCTGTATCGCCTTGATCGCGCTGCTGCTTTGGGTCGGACGCGGCTGGTCCGGCGCCAGCCTGAGCGCCGTGGTCATGGGGCTGTGGACGGCCTATGCCTTTGTCAGCGGCATCGTCGCGGTGCCCTATAACGACATCGTCGCGCGCAGTGTCGCACCGAACGCCCGCAGCCGCCTGCTGGCGGTGCGGTTCTTTGGCGGCGGCGTTCTGGCGCTGGCGGTGGCCTGGGCGGCCGATGCCATGGTCGGCGCGCTGGCCTTTCCCGCCGCCTATGCTGCGATCTTTGCCATGGCGGCGGGACTGATGCTGGTTTCTGCGCTGATCTTTACCTCGATAGGCGAGCCTGAAGGGGACCGCCGCGCCGCCGCTAAGACCAGCTTTGCGAGCTATCTTGCCCAGGGCGGGCGGGTCTATCGGGAGGATGCGCGCTTTCGCCGTTTCCTGCAGGCCCAGTGGCTGGGCGCGGTGGTGCTGATGGCGCTGCCGTTCTTTGTGGTGCTGGCGGCGCGGTCCGGCCTGCCGTTTCAGCATGTGCCGCTGTTGCTGGCCAGCCAGACGGCGGGGGCGCTGGCATCGAACATGATCTGGGGCTGGTGGGGCGACC
>Ga0316207_10004290_pt1 | contig 12470 bp, 6 predicted proteins | sample 6weekpyrite_MG_FD_204943 | JGI IMG/M metagenome (GOLD analysis project Ga0316207, IMG submission 204943) | Microbial mat bacterial communities from mineral coupon in-situ incubated in ocean water Damariscotta River, Maine, United States -... | ecosystem: Environmental > Aquatic > Marine >... | reverse complement strand
AAACGGAAATTGATAATGTCAACTGCGAGAATAATTTGAAGCAAAAACTGGCATTAATGCGAGTCTGAGACTCTAAACTTTAGCTTAGTATAATATTTTAAATAAATCATAATGCACTCTTTTATATATTTAATCTCAGTAGTAATTCATATCTATAAATTAAAATAACAAAAAACTTAGGAAACAAAATTCATCTCAAACTCTAATTTTTAGATTATTTATCCCAATATTAACTTACTGATATAAATGTCTTCTAGTAAGTTAACTACTTACAATAATTGTTTATGCCGTTTTTTAACTATTGATTGTTGAATTTGTGCTTCTTCGGCACCATTTTCTACGTTGCCCCAATATGAACCATTGTTTGGACTTACTATACGCCTTCGATCTACTAAGTTTGCCAACGTCTCAAATCTTAACTCTAATGCCTGAACGGCATGCCATCAGCTCATGATTCTTTAGTAAGTCGTAAAATATTTTATAATAGTAATCCATTAATAATCGCCATGATTGCCGGTTCGTTGACCGCTGGATGCCGGCCTGTGGCAACTTCATCCTGGTCCTTGACATTATCATTGTCAGAATCAGTGCTTTTTGGGTTTGATCCCCAGCCGTGTTCTACCAGATTGGTGAGGGTGTCACAGTCAGCATCATTGCCAGGGCCGGTACCGTTTTTCAGGCTGTTGGTATCCGAACAGGTGGTGCCGTTATTTGCGCCATGTGTTGCAGGATCAGTGAAAGGAAAACTGTAGGTGTACTCAAAGCCATCCTTCATGCCATCACCATCGGTGTCTGCAACAAAGATATCTGAACCTTGTTCACACTCGGTTTTGTTATTCAATCGGTCACTGTCTTTATCTGCATTACCATCTGCACTGCTGGCCGGATTAAAGTTGTTATCATATTCAAATTTGTCTTTCATGCAGTCGCCATCACTGTCAACACTCATGGGATTGGTGCCCAGATTATATTCCAATAGGTTATATAGTCCGTCGGGTGTTGGTGCTTCTGAATCGTAACCGGCATCCAACAAATTATTGGGATCTAAAACGGCATAGGTCACTTCATAATAATCATCCATACCATCAAAATCTGTATCATTATTTGATGGATCTGTGTTGTGTGTTGTCAACTCGGCAATATCGGAGAGTTCATCCCAGTCAGCGTCAGCGAATACACTGTTGGGCACGAGGGGGTTTAATCCATTCTGAATTTCCACGTTGTCATGAATCGTATCACCATCGGTGTCTTTTAAGTCTGGGCTGGTGTTATATGCGTATTCCTGCAACAGTGTCAGTGTATCGCCATCGGTATCACTGTTTAGCAATGTCTCACTTGCAGCGACAGTTGGCGATAAACCATTATCATATTCAAAACCGTCATCCAGGCCATCACCATCCGTATCAGCTACAAAAATATTTGTGTTTTGCGATATTTCGGTAAGATTGCTAAGACCATCACCATCGGAATCGAGGCTGGCGTCATTAACATCATAGGGGTTTAGTCCAAGCGCAATTTCGTCAAGATCATTAATATCATCGCCGTCACTGTCTTGTAACGGATCTGTTACTTTTGCGTTTATAGTAATGTTAGTGCTGAGTGCTCCCGATCCAGTAACAGTTGGCGTGTCGTCAACCAATGTGTATGTGCCCGAAATACTACTGCTAATACTGGTGGCTTCCGCCCTTAAGAGGGTAACTGGCAAGTTAAGCAAAACACCGCTGGAAAATGCTGCGAGATCAGGCAAGGGGGCGATAATGATCTTTAAATTTCCGTCACCGGTGTATGTGGCATAAACCGACTCGGGATCAACATTATTGCTTGCGACCGGCGCACCAAGCAGTATATCCGTTACTACAAATGAGAGTTCTACACTAAGTGTTACGGTCTGCAAACTGACGTCGGTATTATAAGTTATTGGGACTAAGACTGTCTCACTAGACTTGCCTTGCGCAATGCCAATAGAGATACTGGGAGCTGCATTAACTATTGATATAAACAATATGTTAAGCAAAAAAATATAAATACTTATTGTTTTTGTATTCATTTCAATGTTTTTTCCAATTCGAATTCTTCCAAATTCCAATTCATACCTATGTAAGATGCTTCATCTTGGAATAAAGAAAGAATAATGTCTTTTGTCACCAGCGCTCAATTTAGAATTTTTGGTCGCTATTTTGGTCCAATTTTACAACCTTTTCCACGTTGAATTTTTTGATGTTCACTCAAAGTTTTAGCCACACGATGTCTAATCTTGTTAACATATTCAATTGCTAATTCTTCTAAGTCATGAACATTCGAATTTTGCAATAGAGCTATTCCATTCTTTGTACCCAGTTCGCACAACACTTCAAGTGAATTTCCATTTAACTCTTCAATTTGAGGATTGAATGTACGTACTAACAATATTTTCTTTAAAATTAATTTTGAAATTCTAATACTTACTTTATCAATTTCTTTCTTATCATCAGAATTTATAACCTTTAAAACATCAAGATCATCTTTGATAGAAGAAAGTTGTATATTTGCCGCATTTTCACTTTCCCCTCCATACAATGAATAGGAATTAATAAATATAAAAAAGAAGGAAATTATTAATAATTTCATCATTGCGCATCACTATGAAATTTAATCAACTTATTAAGACTAGAATCGTAATCCCTAGAAAACATATCAATAAAAAGCGCTTCATTTATTACTTGTGGCCCACTAATCCGAATATCAATCATTTCCGCTGTCAATGAGCCTAAAGCCTGAGTACTACTTGGAGTATCCTTACTATTGTATATATTTGCTCCTAATCCCCATTTACCAGGTAGAAAATTAGCAGCATTCTGAGGCCCATAAAGGCTTTCAAGCATATCAGCTGCACCATTGTTAATTACTTGCACAGCGTTGTCACGAGCATATTTATCAAAATTACGATAAACTACTTCAAAAATGCGAAAGTCACCTTCCTCTGGAATGATGTAATTACTACCATATTCTTTCAATAATTGTATCTCACCTGGATTTGTTTTCATGGCACTACCCAAAAAATCTGATCCAAACCATTCATAGAAAGTCTCCCCTTTTACACCATTGCTGTAATTAATTTTTGATTGGTTATCTGGACCATAAGAATTTGAATTACCCCCAAAACCTGAAGTCCCTTCACCATTATAACCATAGGAACTATTACCACTTGCTCCAGCTATATTAGTTTCCGCTCCTACTCCTGTAACCATCGACGGTGACGCCCCATTATCAATGTCTGTTGCATCCGTAAACATTCCCATATCTACAATGCTATATTGAGGATCATTTGGTATAGTTAACCCACCAATTGCCCAGTCTCCGGAAACAGAATCAATTACCAAACCGTTATCAAAAGAGTACATTCCTGTGCCAAAATCAAAACTAGCCCCATTGTCAAAATACACGATCTCCTCACTATGGCCTGTGGGGTCGACAAACTTCAACGGATTATTCAACACATAACTGTAACGATTTAATGACTGCCCATTAGTAGCATCAGGAATAATGCTATCCGGCGTTAAGAATCGGCCCAGCCAGGGATCATAAAGTCGGGCCTTCATATTTATCAAACCGGATTCGTCATCCATTTCATGACCCGTATAACCTTTATTGGTGATGTTGGATGTTAAATCCTGACCTGCTTGTGCATCCAGCCAGTTGCTTTGCCTTCTTAGGCCAAAGGGATCAAAACTGAACCTTTCCACGACAAGACCATTTTCATCGGTAATGGTATCGATAGATCCTAAATGGTCAGTGTGCAGGTAGTTTGCTCGGGTAAGGTTGTTTTCATCACGTGTGATGGTGGCAAAAACCCGGCCTTCTGCATAAAGGTTGTATTTGTGTCTTATACCTGTCGCGGTTTGCACACGGTGATAGGCCTGGTTAACGTAAGTTGTTTCTAAATCCTCACCGTTTTTGTTAACCCGTTTTTTAATGCGCTGGAAACCTGCGCCGTAGGTCAAACGTATGTTCTGGCCCTTGGTGGCGATGGTTTCAGGTTTGTTAAATGCGGTGTAAGTGATGGTACGGCCGCCACCACTGGTCATGTTACCGTTATCATCATAACTGTAACCCACGCCACCATTTTGGCTAGCCAGTTTATTGATGCAAACGATATCTTCCAGATCAATATTATTGCCCGCATCGTTGGTGCAGTTGGCATTGGCTGTGTTGGCCAGGTTTTTCACCCCTAACATGTGGTTAACAACGGCATCGATATCAAGATTGTTAACATAACCATCGCCATTGGCGTCCCCAGTTGTTGCTGTGCCGACCGAGTAAGGGTTTGGGGTGACAGAACTAACAGCATGCGGCTGCGCACCATTGTAAGCATAATGGCCAACACCGGATTTATACTCGATATTACCAAGCGCATCAAAATCGTAGTTATGTGTTTGGATACCGTTTCGATACACGGTGGTTAGTCGATTAAGATCATCGTAGTCAAAGCTTTCGGTGATGCCCTGGCGGTTGTCTGTTCGGAATTCCAGGTTACCCATGAGATCGTAATCGTAACTCAGATCCTGAATGATCGAAGCGCCACTGGTATGTATACCTAAAACTGCACCGGTTTTTTCGTCTATGGTGCGGGATGTTGCGATGCCGTTACCATAAATTTCGTATGAAACCTGGCCGGAGGCTTCACGTTCGGTTGCTTTCCAATAGTTTACTGTTGAATCATTCTGATCAGAAATTGTTTCCAGGAAGCCATACACATTATATTGCTGTCTAATGGCAGGCCCACCACTGGGATAATTAACATCTCTCACACGGCCAAAACCGTCATAAGTAGTTCGGGTGGTAAATTTTAAATCGTCGATTTTCACCGTGGCCTGCTCAACACGACCAAGGCTATCGTAATCCATGGTGCGTACATCACCGGCAGGGCCAGCGCTTTGATAAAGCCTGCCCAATGATGCGCCATCCGCCTGATCGTATTGCCAGGTACTTATGCCCCAACCAGGAACATTTTGTTCAGTTAGACGCCCCAAAGCATCGTACTTTGAAGTAATAATTTGGTTTTTTGCATCTTTTTGCCATTTGAGTTCACCAAACGCATTATAACGGTAGTGCCATTCCCCCATGTCGGGATCAACAACCCGAGTTTTCTGGCCTAGATTATTGTAATAACTGGTGATGGTTGTCGCTGCATTGTTGTTTCGAGTGATTGTCTCCAGCTCACCAAATGGATAATAGCTGTACGTGGTGGGATAATTGGCCGCATCTACCACTTTAAGCAAACGTCCTTGATTATCGGTGTAACGACTGGTGCTAAGGGTTTTATCACCTCGGGTCTGTGTAATGGTTATTGCTATTCCATCTTCGGTTGCACTATAGCCGTCATAGCTAGACGTTGTAACACCACCATTACTAGCTGTTACTTTTGTCGGGCGATCAATCTCGTCGTATTCAGTTTGACGATAAGGTTTGCTCGCAGCGTTTGCAAAGTAGGGTTTGAACTCACGCCATACGCGACCTGTTGCATCATATTGAGTATCGGCATAAATGGTTGTGCCATCAAATCCTTTACCGGCAGTGCGAATTGTTCGGTTTGCCGCATCTTTAACCTCTTTGCTTGCCGGTAATGTGTCACCTTCAGCGCTGGTAATTTCAGACACCACAACAATTGATGCACCATTTAATTGAAACGTACTTGGATCTTCATCAGCAGAAAGATATTTAACCGTTGTATAGCTGCCATCCGGGCGGTCTTCTCTTTCAATTCTGCCAAAATCATCAAACTGCCAGCTCGTGCTTAATTGATTAGCATCTTCAACACTCAGCGTTTGACCTGTTGCAATGTCGGTCTCGGTAGTTTCTTTAATTTCCACACCGTTCACAGTTTGCGATTTAGTGACTTTATAACTCACGTTATCGCTTAACGTGTAAGTATGGTTTGTTGTGCGTGAAGCGCTTGTTGTACCAACCGGATTACCATTTACATCATATTCGCCATCCCAACCAGCTACTGTAATATCTTCTATAAGGCCGTTATTTTGATAAGTATAGGTTGTCGTACTTGCTAAATCGGGAGTGCCTGTAACAACCGCTTTTTCTGTGTGCAACTTTCCATTATCAGTATAAAACGTACGTTCCAATTGACGTGTTTCAGTTTGACCTGCACCATCATCCTTTTGCACCGATTGGCTAAATGTATTTAACTGGCCCAGATACACTGATGCATTGTTATAATTGGGGGTATTAGTCGTTGTGGTTTTTGCGCCACTGGTTTGTGTTCCGATTCTAGCTTCTTGTTCAATCTTCTCTGGATTGCCAAATTCATCAACTGGAATATTGTCGCTATCGTTATCAATAAATGTTGTGGTGTTTACCAGTTCAATTGTGCTGGTACCATTGTCAATTAAGAAATCTAGATGATAACTGGTTTCTGTGCTTTGGGTTTGGTAGACCTGATACACATTCCCATTTAACGAACTGCTCCAAGTTGTGTCTTTGACTAAATAGTCACACCAGTTGTTTGTACAGGTCGCTCCCTCCACACTTTTTTTGCTTTGCTTTGGTAAACCCATGTATGGATATTGGGTATAGATTTCATTTGATATTTTTTTATCAGGCGTCGCCGTCGTTAGTATTTGTTCTTTCCGAGAAACCAAAAAAGCCCCGGTTGCATAATCTCTCACAGCATCATAGTAGCGGTGCTGATAGGTCATCGTCTGTGAACTTCCGATATTAACGCTATGATCACTTACAACATGTGTACTATTCTTTACCAATCGTTGTGGATAGCTGACGGTTGCTGTATTGCTAATCAAATTAGTTGCATTGGATGCTAATGATTTATAGGTTGGTGTAACATTTAGGCCTTTACCATCGGTAAAACTCGTTATCAAAGATGGTTTGTTACGACTCGACTTATAAAATTTTGCAGTTGTACCATCCATTACAACAATGTCGCTTAATCCATCACCATTGACATCTGTAAATCGAGTCGCATCATCCAAACCAGCAGCTATGCTTGGCGCATCGGTTGGTGTTTGCAGCGAGGAGAAAGTACCGTCGCCTTTCCCGTATGCGATTTGAGGCTTGCCACCATTGGGGTTAAGTCGAATTATATCGACAAATCCATCACTGTTGATATCTGCGAATTTGTTGTAGGAAGAAATACCCTTTTTATTAAATCCACTGCCTACTTGCCCCGAACATCTATATATATATACTAAATCCTGCACATCTGTTCTGTAGTCATCGTATGCCACAAGACTATCATTGGTATAAACAGGATAACTTGGTGTTGGCGTTGTATCACAATCCCAAAAATCATGATCCGTTAGGCTTGTTGGAGAAATATCTACTCCCTTCGTTTCAAGTACATTTTCTGTTTTAATTTCTGTAGTGTTAAATGTTCCGTCACCAACTCCTAAGTGGACATACACCGCGCTAGAATAAGCACCATCATACAAATGATATTCATTAATTGTACATGGCCCATAAGACGTACATGCTGTATAGGTGCTTTGTCCGAAATTCGTACGATCTTTCCCTATACGACTTGTGGATTCTTCCTTCATTTTAACGACATCGAGAACACCGTCACCGTTCACATCAATGAGTTGATTACTGAAATTTAAATATTGTCCATATTTCGTAGCAACAAATTGAATTGGATCAAGTATTTCTTGCCCAACAGATTCCGTTGTATAACCGCTTGCCCCCCTAACTACCTTAACTTCTCCTGTAGTTGTATTCGTCATCTTAAAAATATCGACTATCGAATCACCATCCACATCAGCCAACATATTGGTTGTTCGGAATCCGCCCGATGAACTGCCTAAATACACAGCAAGAACACCCGTGGGGTTCAGCGTAGAAAAAGGAAACGTTGAAGGTTTAGAAGAATCGTAATAATGTATCTTAAATTTAATATGGCTTGAATTAGAGACAGATGTAATGTTGATTGCAAAGATGTCAGCTCTACCATCACCATTCATATCTTGAATCTGGTTCCAGTGACGTAATCCTGCATCACCATTTGTTACCGCACTGGATCCATGTGTCACTGCATTAACCATTTTTGTTGCTGCAGCAAAAGATCCATCATTATTACCATAGCGCAACCAAACATCAGCACTGTGATCTGAAACATCGGAGTTGGTGTCAACGCTAAGTAAGTCTAAGATACCATCGCCATTAAAATCTGCTAGATCATTCCATTGATAAAAACCTTTTGTAGTATCCGTTGCTATGGTTAACGCATTTACAGTATCTTTTGTTGAACTAAGATTTCCACTTGCATCACGCAATAAAACCCGAATAGTTCGACTTGATCCACTAATGGATCTAACAACATCGACAATTCCATCGTTGTTAAAATCGACTGGTATGTTCCAATTTAATGGTGATGAGTCTGAGAGAATCGAAATATTATTGCCGTAAGAAGTAAAATTGGTGTCGTTCTGTTGCTGCCATTCAAATGTTGTAGCTGGCAAACATTTTGTCTCGTCGCCATTGCATACATTTATATTGTCTATTTGGCTTATCATTGCAGCATCGTTTACACCAACACCGGTTTTATAATTCAGCACATACTGTTTGATAGCAGTACCCGTAATGCCTGGAGATGTCGAGTTTGTGGGTGAACTAACATTAGCACCTGTATAGGTTCTAATTCTTTTCAGCCTTTTTGTTGTTTGTGTTTTACTTCCGGAAACATATTTTAGAAGTTCGTCAGTTCTAGATTCATACTCAAAATAAACAACTCTGTTTGCCGTTATTCCTGTTCCGCCCGTGTATTTTATTGTGCTGGGTCGGTACTCGCCATTTGCGCTATCTTCATGGTAGTAAATTGATAGATAGTTATCATCACGATCTCTTATTTCATTAAGAGCCCATAACAGTTTGTTGGTTTTTCCCTGCGCTTGAATTCTTGAGTCTTCACTTGCACCGTAACGCATTAAGTTACCATCATTGGTATAAACTAAAAAGTAGTCTGGATCGGTGGCAGTACCACCACAAGAAACTATACGGTTATAATTATTGATCTCTGTTCGGTATTCGTTAGGTGAAGTACAACTACCGATTGTTGAAACATCAAATGTATTCTCGCTACTTGTAGGCGCTGGTCGTAATCGCTTTCCATTTAAACAAAATCTGTCGGCCGTAAAATCCACACCAGCTCGAAAACCATCTTGCTGAATTGTTGCAGGACAACGTGTAACTGCCCCCAACCCATTTAGGGTCCAACCCTGCCCTAACAACCCATTACCACCATGACTGCTATAGGAAAGCGCAAGCCTGGGTTGCATTCCAGCTATACCCACAGGCACTTTGATTGGAATAGAATAATTAGCTGCACCGTTTTGACTTACAGAAAACTCACCAGGAAGACTTCCAGCCAGATTGTTTGCAGTCGCCACTCCCAGCATCGATAAATATACAGAAACTATTAGGGCAATATTTTTTATCGCTTTCTTCATTCGTTTTTCCATGTCTTGCGATTCTTTTATATTTGTTTTTCTACAAGATAATTAATTTTCTTATAGAAAAACTTAACTATTGTTATTCTCAACAAAGATGTTTTTATGCAATTAAATAAATTGATTTCAATCACTGAATCATAACTTTATATTAACCAAACTTCTACTTATATCAGTAACCCATTTACAATCGCGATCATTGCTGGTTCGTTGACTGCGGGATGGCGACCCATGGCAACTTCTTCTGCATCTCCAATATTATCATTGTCTGAATCACTACTTTTTGGATTAGACCCCCAGCCATGTTCCACCAAATTGGTGAGAGTATCACAGTCTGCATCATCACCAGGGCCAGTTCCATTATTTAAAACATTAGTACCTGAACATAGAGTACCGTTGTCTAAACCATCTGTTTTAGAATTTATAAAAGGAAAACTATAGCGATATTCAAAGCCATCCTTCATGCCATCTCCGTCAGTATCGGAGTCTAGCATTTCGCTACCTAAACTAATTTCTATACCATTAGATATTCCATCTTTATCATAATCCAAGTTTTTGGGTCTGTGATATTGGGCTATTTCTTCCATTAGTTGGTCATATTTTTCATCTGTTAATTCCAGGTGCTCTTCATTTATTCCGTTAGAGGGATAGTACAATTTATCGAAAGGAGTTTTATCCAGGATCTCTGCGTCTCCTTGAATATCATAAAAAAGATCGCTGGTGTCGATATCCAATGCGCTAATTGTAGGAATGAAAGACGTTTCAGGTTGTGGGTTCTCTATTGTATAGCCAATATTCGTAACAACTTCAGTTACTGCATCAACCAAACTGTAGGAATAGCTTCCAGGAGCATTATCAAATGACACTTGCGCTAATTGAGGGTTTTCCCCGATAGCTTCTGGATAGAAACCCGTCAATGCGCAACCAGCTGGTACAGATGTAACTTGCTCAAGCTCGACATAATTCATATCCGCCATACACTCAAGGAACGTATTATAATGGCTAATGCCAACAGCTTCGGCAGTAACACCTGACCATGAACCAATGTCACCGCGAATAATCATGATTGGATCACCAGAAACGAAGTCATATGCTTCTCCCTGGGCATTACCATTTGAGAATGCAATTTTTCTCAGTTTACCGGGGTAGTTTCCAAACCCTGCAAGTTTATCCATCAATTTTGTGTTGTAATCTACTGCATCAAATATAGCAATTGTGCCAGTTTCATCGTAGCTAATTAGGTTTCTAGTTACTAACATTTGCTTTACAGAAGGACTGCCAAGAGTGCGATATAACTCCATTCTATCACTTGCTGAGCTCGCACCAAAGTGCAACCATGCTTGTAAGGTTTGCGATAAATTCGCAAACTTTTGAGGGGAATCGTACGACACGAATAAAAACACGTCATGACTACCCTTATAGTGCTCATATCGTGCAAGTGCAAATCTACTAACTAGCCCTCCCATGCTTAGACCAATAACTGCATTTGAATGATCCCCTTCTTTTAAATCGTTTACTATTCCAATGATTTTACTAAGAAGCACACCATTTTCTTCAATAAGTCTTTTACTATTATCGAAATCTACAATTACAACGTCTTTCTCTTGTGCATTAAGTTCACTAATTATGGGTTGTTGTGCCTGTAGTTGTGAAACAATGTCGTAACAGTCAATCCTGTTTTTGATATCTAAGCCTTCAACAACGATAACTGGTTTGTTAAATCCATCATTTGATGTGAAAAAATGAATATCACCAGAAGCCTTTCCATAATGATAAATCTCTTCATAATTAAGAAAATCGCTGTCTTCTACTTCTATATGCATTGAATCTGAACAATCTGCATGCGCAAATTTAAAACTAAAAATACTGAATATTAATATAGATACCAAAGAATACTTATTAACCATCATATACACCTACTAAACCAAAAACATGTCAATTGCTAAATTGAGCTTTCTAATACAAAGACTGTTGTATTTTCCACTTTTTTTATTCTTTTTCCTATTTCAGAGTGACCTACAACTTTTATAACTTGATTTATTCTATTCTTTTTAGTTTATCGATAAGGCTATTATAGAAACCAAGGTATATTTACTTTTACAAAAATCATTTATGTTTACGGCAATATCTGAAATCTATCAATATAAGGAAAGCAATTTGCTGCCTGGGAATCATCAAATACAAACGTAATCTTTTTTCCAGCTATAAATGCAGCTATCAAAGAGCTCACCAATGCATTGTAATTATCACTATATGTTTTCCGAATACTGAAACGAGTTCCACCATCGCAGGTACTCACTGAATTAGAGTAAGAAACATTAAATATGTAATCTGTAGACGTAGGGTACAGCTTGGTTATTGTTGTTTCTCCGCTCCATACTTGTGCTGAAATACAGACCTTAGGTAACATAAAAGCCACCAAACATATTATTAGCCAATTCCTAAATTTCATTTTCTTTGCTCAAACCTTTCAATTGCCTATTATCATTCGTGGTAAACATAGTTTACAAGACATCTACTTCCTATCATGTTGTATAGAGGGTTTGTTTGAATACAAATTCTTTGACCAGCTGTTTTAGCTGCCAGTACCATGCTAAATACTAGGTTTTTATTTGTCGCGGCATGCCTCACATAAAACCCTCCGGAACAAGAGCTAGGATTATTTTTATATTCAATCCATATTCCATAAGTATCATTTCCGTTCGCCCACGTTCTCATACGCTCTATATCACCACAAGGATAAATCCAATCCGCGTATACTGGCGTAACAGTAAACAGTACTATTAGCATTGTAATAATTTTTTTCATATATCTCTCTTTTCTAGTTAACTCCACATTTAATTACGCGCATAGCTAGTCAAACTCAAAAACAAGTCGATAATCCAACTGATCGTTGGACGAAGCCGCTATCGCGGCAGATTAAACCTTACTTCCAATATCACCGATCTCAATAACACCTGAATCCACAGGTACTCGTGGTAACACACGATCATTTATTGAGGTCAAATCTATGCCTAC
>Ga0316207_10004289_pt1 | contig 12473 bp, 10 predicted proteins | sample 6weekpyrite_MG_FD_204943 | JGI IMG/M metagenome (GOLD analysis project Ga0316207, IMG submission 204943) | Microbial mat bacterial communities from mineral coupon in-situ incubated in ocean water Damariscotta River, Maine, United States -... | ecosystem: Environmental > Aquatic > Marine >... | reverse complement strand
TTTTCTGGCCAAAAATATTGCGTGACTATCAGTATCTTCAATCTACTAGCCTATTATACAAATCAACATATTTCCCAATAACAACAGCCCATGTATAATTATTTTCTACATATTCTTTAAGTTTCTCGCCCATGTGCTCCCGATTTTTACTATTATTTACAATCTCCTGCAAGCTACTGTAAATACCATCTGAAGTTGCAGGACAAACCTTACCACCACCTACATGCTCAACCTGATCAAAACCACACTGATCCGTCAAGACAACTGGAGTTCCCGAAATACCTGACTCAAGGACTACAATTGACATAGCCTCCTGTCGAGAAGGAATGACCAAACAGTCAGCTGCATGATAGGCAGAAGATTTTTTAGGCCCACCAACATAACCAATAAAATGCACACGATTAATTAAATCATTCTTCGTAGCCGTTTTTCTTAAACTATCCAAAAGGCCTCCATCAGGACCTGCGTAAACTAGATGCCATTCTGGCCATTTATCCTTGCCGCGAATAAATGCTTCTAACAGTAAATCCGGGCCTTTTATAGGGTTCAAACGGCCAAGGAATAACATAAATGGAGCTGAATTAACTGCTATTTCTTTTCGAAATTTATTTTCACCTCCACTTGGGAAGTCCGCAGGATTAATTCCATTGGGTATTACTACAATGCTAGCTTCATCGATCTTGTATGGTAAAAATTGAGGCTTTTCATCATCCGTTATTGCTATCCATGCTGCTGCATTTTGAATCAGATTCTTACCAATTAAGAGGTTATATACTTTTTTTATGATTTTTGACCGCCCAAAAATAGGCAATGCCCCAGCAGGGCAAACTACATAAGGTTTTCCTAATGATCGTGCTGCAATATAGACAAGCGCATTTAACACAGTCCAGTGACCCATGATATGTACAATATCAAAATCACGAACAAGCCTCTTTATCCGAAAATAACTAACAAATGGTATATAAAATCTTTTAATTAGACACTTAAAAGCAATTAAATCGATATCATCCAGGCTGGACAGCACCTTTTCAGTAAGACCTAAATCAGTTGTCATGATGGAGCAGTCAGTGCCCGCTTGTATTAATGCGCGACTTATTTGCACTGTTCGTTCCGCAGTGCCTCCACCTGTAACAGGGTCAAGTACAGCGTTGACATTCAATACCTTCAAGAAACACCAGAAGCTTTAATATTTTTTTGCGACTTATACCACTCACACAGATCATTCAAACCGGAATCAAGTGACACCTCATATTTAAAACCCATATTTCTCAATTTTTCAGCACCATAAACCATTCTAGGATTTACAGAATCTCTACCACGCAGTCGCAAAGCCCATGACAAAAAAATAAGAGGCACGGGGATAGGCGGAACTATGTATTTTCTTTTTATAAGGTTTTTTAGGAAAAAATTTTCTACATATTTATAATTATTGTTTGTTTCAAAATCTTCGGAAACAATATATGTTTGGCCATTAACATCCTTATTCAAATCCATTAAAAAAATTATTGCAGCAACGACGTTATCTACATGCACTAAATTTAATGACCTGGCGTTAAAAAGACATGACCTTAAATAGTTGGAGAAATTATTTGCATTCTCAAGGTTGTTGATGAGTTTCATCAACGCCTGCCCTTCGGGTCCATATACAGCCGTTGGTCTTATGTTTACATATTCAAAACTTCCTCGCGAGGCCTCATTTAGGGTCTGCTCTATCAATAATTTTGTTTTCCCGTAATTTGTTCTTGGACTGCAATCACTCGATTCATTAACAACGTCTTCTTTGACACGCCCATATACTGCAGCGGTGCTACAGTGAATCAATCGTTTTATTTTATTTGTTTTACATATATCAATCAGGTTATTTATAACTGTAATATTCTGGTTATCAGTGGCAGAAAAGCTATAGGCTAAATTTATAACCACACACCCTTCCAACAGGAACGCCTTAAGAGTATCTGGCTTAGTTAAATCACCTTCTATTTCAGTTACACTGGAACCCCAATTGTTACTGCTTGATGATTTTCGCACTAAGACACGTATTGAGATATTTTTATTTTCAGATAATGCGTTGACCAAATATTTACCGATAAATCCATTAGCACCTGTAATGGCAACTACGGTTGAGTTATTAGGTTTATCCATAAATTACCTTAGCTAAATATTTCATAAAGTTTTGTAAACATCGTAAATTTATTATGAAAATTCACTGATCGCATCAAGATACAATCTTTCATATCTTGGCCCTATTGCATTCAGTGAGAATTCCCGCTTAACCAAGTCATGCCCCTTTTCACCAATCGCTTTGCGCTCCTGATGTTCACTCAACAAACTAAATAATAAATCTGTGCATTCTTGTATCGAGTCATAAATAACACCATGTTCACCATTAATAATCGGGATTCCTTCAAAGGCAGAACTTGTGCCAATAACAGGTATAGCAAGACCCATTGCTTGTAAGACACGGGTTTTTGCTCCCGGAGCACCACTGTAGTCAGGAGCAAGCACAACACTTGCCTGTAAAATAAATTGCTTAAAATCTTCAACCCAGTCTGTATAAAGAATGCTTTTGTTATTTTTCATTAATTCCAGCATCTGCTCATCTGCATCTTTACCTAAAATAACCAGCTTTACATCTGGAAGTTTTTCTACAAGAGCTGGCAATACTTTAACTATAAAGTCACGTGTTCCATCTGCTATCGCAGAATTTCCAAGGTATCCAGTACAAACTATCTTCATGTCGTTAGCAGATTCTTTTCTAATCTTGACATCCGGCTTGCTTAAGCTTAATTGATGCTCATCTAGCGCTATTGGTATTGCACAGGTGTTAATTCTTTGGTCAAGCACTTTTAAATAATTTGCATCAATATCAGTGACAACATGTACTTTTGTGAATTTCGGGTAAATTTTCCGTTCATATCTTCGCAATAATGCTGCTGATATTAACAAACGGAGCTTCGCAATTGACCATGATGTCTGTTTCGCCAATCTTGTATAAACGAGCGAGGTAGCATCATTCGGAGAGTGAACTGATGGTATCTCAGCGCCAATGGATAAGTACTGAGCCATGTTAACTATGTCGTAATGAATTACATCGTAATCATCAGCAGCAATCTGCTGAGCAACTTCACATGAGTAATTTTTATCATTAAACGCCGCTAATGATGGTGGCAATAATTTAAATAAATTCAATATAGCCTTAACCCTCATCATAAGACCAGCCGGACGAGGTAGCAATTTTAATACGCGAACATCTGGTAATGCTTCTTCAAATTGCCTTATATCATCAATATTAGGACTGCCAAAACATAAAAGATCACATTTATGTTGTTTTGATAAATACGACAATTCATTAAAAACTTTAGACCTGCCACCGGTAGACGGTGGAAAAGGAAAATCAGGCAAGAGAAAAAGGATATGCATCTAACTTATTTTAATATAGTGCTAAACATTAAAGTGCATTTACGAGCGGTAAAAAACCTGGATTAAGTATGTGCCAAGCTAGGACGCATTATGTGCGTTCCTGCACGCATAGCTATCTCAATAGCAGTAAGTACAAATACTCCAACAACAAGCATATATGACATGCTGTCGAGTGTCCCTTCCGTTAGGCCAGTGAACAAAACCCATAAAAAAAATGTCCTCGCTACTGAAGAACAAATAAAATACTTACTACCCAACCATTCCCAGCCAAAAATGATAACAATAGTTACTAGAAATGAACCAACTACTACCCCAGGAAGTCCAGCTACTAAATAAAACCAACCAACAAAACTTGGAGCAGATAAGGTGTTAGCATCTCTTGTTATAAGATAAATTTCGTGTGTAAGATATCCAGCAACTCCTTGCTTGTCTTGTAATACATCAAAAATTCGCATGCCAAGAGGTTCTGTGTCCAAACTGACCATAGCTGAAACAGCTTCTATTCCAGGCATTCTAAAAAGGACAAATTCAATACCCCGAACTAATGTAGCCCACCATTCACTTCCCGTCACAGAAAAGGATGTTAATATTGCATCCATCACTGGCAAATGTTCAACGACTCGGTGCATTCTGTACTCTGTCATTATTGGAACCATAAATAGCCCGGCAATCAAGACAAAGAACGCTACCACTTTCTCCTTACGATATAATTTCAACCCTCCCGACATCACAAGAAACACCAACAATAATACACTCAACAGTAGACTGCTACGACTACCACGCAAAAGCATGTCAATAACACCGTGTAACATTAGGAAGACCACCCCTAACCTCGCAACAAACACGTGCCCACTTCGTCCCGACAAATAAATTAACCATATAATGAGCAACGGTATCATTATAAATCGAGCATAAAATATAACTCCTTTGAGTCTGAAAGGAAGAGGGTCACCCGAATCCGCGCCCATTTCACCGATATGGTACTTATGCGAAACAATCGCTAATGCAATCATAATCAGTGGCAGCAACAAGGCTAAACTTTTTGCTGAAAACCAATAAAAACCTGTAACAACAGGCTCTGTTTGTTTCACTGATACTTTTCTATAGCGTAAAAAAAATAAAAATAATGATATTGAAAGACCGAGTACAGCAAATGATATTACCGAAATTCGAAATCCTTCGAATAAGGCGTTATCTTGAATCATTTTTTTATACACTGGTGTATGCAGCATGATTTTAACAGGCAGTGGGTCAACTACTATCCAGTAAAACCGTACGAAATAAACCAGCACAAAGATCCCAAGCAATAGCCATAATGCTGAATAACGTATTTCATATGATTTCATCTGTGATAACAAAACCGCACATATGGAAATAGCCAGCAGATTATAAATAAAATAATCACTAGCAATGTACGAAAAACGAGAATATGTAATTGCATAGCCCACGATGAACACCAACAAAAGTAGCCATCGGGTTTTTTCTATATTTTTTTGAAAATAAATCAACAGAAAATTATCTTATGCATCGACGGTTACTATCTCTAGTGTTGGCAAAGGAAAAACCAATGTAAAACCATTAAGCTTAGGGTTATCTGTAAAAAAGCTCCTAAAGTGCCAGGGCAAAACAATAAGATAATCTGGATTCTTACTAAGTGCATCTTCTTCCGAAATAATCGGAATCAATGTACCTGGAGTGAAGCAACCGTATTTTTCGCTATTAACCTCACCAATAAATTCAATATCCCCATCCGATACTTCGCAATACTGTAACAAAACATTGCCTTTGGTTGATGCACCTAATGCGGCAACAGATTTTCCTTCTTGTTTTGCTGTCCTAATGAAATTATCCAAATCCCGCTTAGACTGCTCAGCATTCTCCGCAAAGATACGATAAGGTTCTAGAGTATCTAACCCCCTATCATCTTCATTATCGAGTATGATTTGTATAGAAGGATCAGGAGAAGTATTGCCATCCAATGGTTTTGTAACAGTAATAGAAAAGCTGCCACCATTTACATCATTGAATTCAACATCTTTAATTTTAAATCCAACTCGATCAGTCATCCATTTTATCTGGCGCAAGGCATAAAATTCCAGGTGCTCATGACATACCGTATCATACGACTTTGTATCAAGCATGGTAGGCATGTAACTTTGCTCAAACACCCATATCCCTCCATCCTCTAAGACGTCAAAAATTTCGCGCATAAATAGCATTGGATCTTCAAGATCATAAAACATAGAAAATGAAGTTATTATTTTTGCTTTCTTATCTGTGAATTTTTCTTTAAACAACGCAGCCGAAAAGAAATCTGCTACCAAGCCTATATGTTCAGGGTAATAACTATGAAATTTAACCCCCGTAGGATCAAATCCTACTAATGTAATACCTGAAGACGAATACGCCTGCAGCGTAGTGCTATCATTGCTACCAATGTCGACGACGATATCACCTTCTTGTAGATCAACCTGTCCAAGAATTCTTTCAACCTTTTTGTTCAGGTGAGAAACCATGCTGGGATTTAGACCTGATCGATACCCGTAATTTTCACCATACATTTCACCAAGATCATATGAATGCTCTAGCTGAACAAGGCCACATACATCATCCCCCATACATTTAACTAAACGTAAAGGTCCCGCTGTAATATCAAGGTTTTTATCTGACGGGAATATCCCCGTTAACGTCTGCTCACCTAAATCAAGCACACGCGTCAACTCATCATTCCCGCATATTCGACATTTTTCTACTTTTGTATAATTCACAACCCGCCTCGTTTGTTATGATTTCCTGTCAATAATTCCATATCAGCATCAACCATCATTTCCACCAATTCTGTAAAACTGGATTTTATCTCCCAATTTAACTTTTCTCTAATTTTTCCTGAATTCCCAACAAGCAGCGCTGGCTCTGTCGGGCGGAATTCAGATTCATCAGATCTAACATATTTTTGATAATCCAATTCCAGATACGAAAATGCCTTTTCACAGAAGTCTCGTACTGAATGTGCCTCACCTGTTGCAACAATATAATTATCTGCCTCTTTATGTTGAAGCATTCTCCACATCGCATCGACAGTATCACCCGCAAATCCCCAGTCACGTTCAGCATCTAAATCGCCGAGTTGTAGTTCCTTTGACTGTCCTAATTTAATCTTTGCTGCCTCATGAGTTATTTTCCTTGTTACGAATTCAATGCCCCGACGCGGGCTTTCATGATTGTATAGAATTGCTGAACAGGCGAAAATATTATAGCGCTGCCGATAGATCTTAATCATGTTATCCGCGTAAAGTTTAGCCGCACCATAAGGACTTCGTGGATTCACTAAAGTCTGTTCTGTCTGTGGGCTCTCAACTGCCTCTCCAAATATTTCTCGACTAGATGCCTGACAAAAACGAATTCCTTTATCAACTTCACGAATTGCCTCTAACATACACGTTACGGCAAGACCATTCACTCTACCAATCCCTGCCGGATCATCATACATACCCGCGCCAGACGAATAAGCTGAAAAATTGTAAAACTCAGTAGGTTGAAACTGAGCCAAAACATCTGCAATGCTTTGTTGGTTTTGCATATCCCACTCAATTAACTCAACGTTCGATAATAGATCGGATTCCCATTTTTTCTTTGCCGCTTCTAAATCACGCACTGCCCCGATTATCTTATACCCCTTATCTAATAGGAGTTCAGATAAATAAGAACCATCCTGTCCAGTAACGCCGTTAATCAATGCAATTTTATTCATTTATTTTACTATATCACTCAAGATGACTTGTTATATTTTACTATGCGCATAATTCAAAGCCCCCGATATCAACTTCTCCTTCAATGAAGTCGTTAACAATATTGCAGCCAGAGTAGAAATAACCCATGTAACCGATAGCAATGCAAACCAATCCAATCTATCAAAACTCTGTCTAGAATAAAATTCCGACACCAAAAGGACAACGCATAATCCCCCAATACTAGGCAATATAATATCCGAAAAATACCACTTCCATTTTTCACATTGAATTAATCTTCGATGCATAAAGTGACTAGATACAATCAAGTACACAGCGTTCATTAGTAACCATGTCCAGGCGGCACCAATTGCACCGTATATAGAAGTGAGTAAGTAGATACCTGCAACAAGGCCTACAACAATAAGTGCATTAGTTTTCACTAAGAGACTAGTCCAGCCATAAGCCAACTGTAGTTGATATGGAATGTGAGCCAATCCATTTAAAAAGCACCCTAAAATCAAAATTGATAAAAGTGGCGCCGAGTTTTGTGATAGATCAATATTCCCAGACCACATATATATAACACCATCAGCAAAAAAGAAGAGAACCATTGCTGCAGGAGCAGTCAGAACAGTAACCAGTTGGGTCGTCATATGGTAAAGATCAGGCAGTTGATTTTTATCATCTCTGCTAGATAGTTTAACCATACGTGGAAAGATTGCTTGAGTAACCGGAACAACAATCATAAATAACACAGTGGCAGCTGTTGCTGCTAATGAATAATAACCAAACTCCCTTAGAGGTAGCATGCTAGAAAGCAATATCTTATCTGCATGTAATAAAAATGCAGTAAGTGCTGTAATACCCAGCATCCCGGTAGCAAACTTCCAAATACCCGCGATCGACTCACGTGAAAAACTAGCCCTCAAAGCTGCTTGGGGTAATGACTTATGGACACTAAAAGCAAACACAACTACTGATATTAGTGACACAATGCCCTGCCATACAAAAAAGGCTTCAATACTATTAGACACTGATATTAATATCACAACAGCACCAGCGTAACGCAAGGTGGTTAATATCGCATATGCCACATTATACCAAACCTGCCGTTCTAGGCCGTAAAGTGCACCTCGATAAATCCCTTCACAAAACCGAAGAGCCACTACTACCGCCATTAGCGATAATGCCTGAACTACAACTTCAATAGACAAACCTTCAACATTCAACCATTCATTGGCGAGATATCCAGAACAGATCCATATGCTGATGGCTATCAATGTTGCAACACTAAAGCAAATAATTTCCAGGCTACGTAACAAATTTCTAATAGACTGAGGGCTATGCTCCCCTGCACTAAAACGTGCCATTTCACGATTAAGAGTCGGCGTCATGCCTATATCAAGCAATAGCAACAAGGTATGCATGACCACAAAAACACCAATAAGACCGTAGGCCTCAATACCAAGATATTCAATATAAACAGGTAAAAAAGAGATCGCCATAACACCTGACCAGGCCTGACCAAGATAATTAGCAACAATGTTTTTTTTAACCGTAGACAAATTAAATATTATTTCAGGCTTTTTCGCCAAGAAGGGACTTTCTGGTAAATCGTTTAAACCAGTTAATTAAATAGCTAGAAAACCAAGCTACATAAAAAATATGCATTCTTAATATGCTACGGCCAGTTATCCTTGCGAAATATTTTCGCGATTTATAATCTGCAGTAAAGTTATTTAGAAATTCACCGAACTTATAATCTGTTGATGGAATAATTTCGAGGTGGCAAGTTGCCTTTGTATTTACCCAGAGCTTTACACCCTTCTTACTCAATAGATGAGAATGAATAATGTCCTCATTAAATGCTTTACCAGGAAACGGGTAAAAGTCATCAAGCACCAGAGACTTCTTATGATGTAAAACACAACCGCCTGCCAGCCAATTTACGCTGATGAGTTCATCATTTTCACGCGACGGATTGACACCTATTGAGGTACATGATTTATCGACTATTCCTGGCTTATATCCATCCGAGCCATTTGAAAGCCAATAATAAATTTTATTTATAACACCTTGGTTAAATGAACTGGTATATACCGATTTGCCCGCATTGATATCAATAAAACTGGGTGCTACAGCTGAATTAATATCTACTGAGTTCAGCGAATCAAGAAGCCCTTTTACACACTCCTTATCCACATGAATATCATCATCTAATTGCATAACAAATGGGTATGTTGCCTCCTTAAAACCAATGGCGCGCTGTGCAACCTGTCCACACATATCCGTTTCTACAATACGTACATTGTCAAAATCCAGACTGGACACCCTGCTGGCATACCTGGCTGGAATACAAACTAAAATTTCTGCAGGAACAATGGAACCATTATTGATCGTATTAATCGTTTTGAGGAGCGTACTTCCACCTAAAGTCGGAATAACGACAGATACTTTCTCACTCAATTATTAATACGCCTATTTGTCTTTTTAAACAAGAAATTCACAATTAACAGACAAGCTCATTAAGACACCGATCGCTCACCGGGGTAAGATAATCCGCAACATATTCAATTGCGTCGTTACTTGATGCGATATATTCACTATCAGACATATTTTTTATATATACCAATATTTCAACCATATCAGCTTCATCTTTTGCATCCCAATGAAATGATACATCTCCTATAACGGGATCTGGCGATATAACATCACCGATAGAAATCTTGATAACAGGTTTTCCTCTCATTAAAGTTTCCAAAGCAACCGTAGAAGAAACATAGGCAGTGAGGTGACACCAATCTATATTATCGCTAAGCATCGTTCGCGAAAAATCTATTGCATTCTCCTCAATCCACTCTAACTGCTCTTTTGATAACAACGTCAATGGGAATTCTGGGTGTGGCCGAATCCCTATCTCAATCTCTGGCAGAAGAATTTTCACAGATTTCATATACTGAATTGATTTTTCCAACTCTTTCTTGCTTGATGACAGGGCAAGAAGAATGCGTACATTCTTCCTCTCCCTGTATTTATTTGCCTTTTGTGAGCTCCACTCCTGGCGTAACGCACAGCCCGCAACAAGTATCCCGGCAGGATAATTTCCATGTTTCTCCATATATCTTTTTGTCACACCACCAACAGTAACTATCTTGTCGGGCAATGGTGTTTTTCCAGCTTCATTTTCCACGAAAAACTGCGTTGAATGCCTAGGCGTAATAGAAGTGTGCTGATACCCAATAATTTTGGGGCAATCTTTTGCTGATCTTGCTGCAAGAACCAGCATTTTTTCCAAAGATTTATTTTCAAAAGGATATAATATCTCACGCGAATGATTTACATCTAAAAATCTTCGCACAGCCCTATTAACAAGTAGATTATGAAAATACCCGCCATAAGACAAATCATGGACAAATATCTCTCGCAGTAATGATCTGTAGTCATCATCACCTGTGTACGGGTAGTTTCTTTTATACGTATTTACCCACAACTCCCTTAACGAAAAAAACATTCCCCATAAATAATCATATACTGCCAAAATCCCAAAGAGGAAAACATATGGCGTTGTATTTCTTAATTGAGATCTTGTTTTCATCCTCAAACGGTATGGTTTAGAAACATAGGCGAGATACGCGAACGAGACATCGCTATCATTATCGCGATACATCTCTGGCAACTTACCAAAATAATTATCAGTTTCTTCATGCTGCCTGCTGTCAATGTATGTAAACAAACAGACATCCGCATTTACTTCCCTCTCTTTCTGCTTGGCAAAATAATTACCGAAGAACAAATTAAGACACTGAAAAATAATTCGTAAAAAAGTGGTCAAGTTAGTGATCGTGCGACGCAACCACCTAAACCGCCAAGACATGCCTTTTACCGACAAGCCTTCATCATTCAGCAGCATGACTATTGACTCCATCACACCAGGAGATGCGCCTACTACATTAATCGATATTGCCGCGGTATTTCGCACAATTTCACATACTGCATGTACCTGCAAAAACCTATCCCCAACAGGTGATGACAGCATGTTTTTAGCTGTTGATGTGTGAGCCCACCAAAATATATCCGCATTTTTAATATTAAGCTTCCCTAGCCACACTGAAAATTTTGACAAATACGTGTCGTCAACGAAACCATATATCGCTGACAAATCAATGATGTTTTTCTCATTCGCTAATCGCGACTCATCACCTAAAAGGTTGATACAAAGGGACTTTTCACAATCATTTATATATGAATTTGAAAATATAATTGATTTCATGAATATTGAATTTTTATTTATCCTTTACAGGATATTTAGTCAAACTACTCTAAAATGATTTTCCCAAGATACTATCCAGTAACTCTTTCTGCTCTGGCGATCCCATTATATATTCCAACACCAAATCTGCCTCAGCAGGTTCATTTACAGATGGCAAACTAGGACTAACTTCCACCGACTGGAGATTAAAACCGTTCTCAATAATGCGCATTTGTTCAATAAACTCCGCTTTCTCAATTTCCGCAGGTTCTAGTGACGTCAGATGCATAAGAAAATCTTTACGATAAGCAATAATCCCCAGTATTTTTCTGACAAATCTCTTTTGAACATCAAACTCACTAAAGCAAGGTGAACGTCTAAAGCAATACATGATGTTCTTCATTTTTGAGACCGCGCACTTAACAAAGGAATGCCGATCCAACTCATCCTCGTTTTCAATTGGACCTGTTGCATTCCATGCGTCACCTGACGGATTTTTACCAATGGCTTCTGCAAGCTCATTCAAATGCCTAGGCAACAATAATGGCTCATCACCCTGCAATAACATGATATGAGTACAATCAAGTTCTTCTGCGGCCTCCGCTATGCGGGTTGTCCCATTTGTGTGAGTATTAGCAGTCATTATTACATTACCACCAAAGCCACGAACCACTTCAGCTATTTCATCATCACATGTCGCTACCACTACATCATCTATAGCTGGTGATAACAATGCACGACGCCGGACATGCTCTATCATCGGTAGCCCGTGAAATGGAAATAGAATCTTACGTGGAAATCTGACTGATGCCAGATGCGCAGGGATAACAGCTACAATCTTCATAATTATTTATTTCTTATTGAGGAAATACACCACAATCAACATTAAGACACTGACCAGTAATCGCCGAAGCACCTTCGGATACCATTAATAAGCACATATCCGCTATCTCGTCCCCTGTTGGTAACCTTCCAAGCGCGGCATTTGCTTTCGTGAAATTTGAAATAAATTCTTCAGGTTTCCCCTTAGCTGGAGAACGAGGATCTTTCAATGCTTCAATTAAACCATCTGT
>Ga0316207_10004287_pt1 | contig 12477 bp, 6 predicted proteins | sample 6weekpyrite_MG_FD_204943 | JGI IMG/M metagenome (GOLD analysis project Ga0316207, IMG submission 204943) | Microbial mat bacterial communities from mineral coupon in-situ incubated in ocean water Damariscotta River, Maine, United States -... | ecosystem: Environmental > Aquatic > Marine >... | reverse complement strand
AATACCGTTGTGCCGTTCGGTGATACCGAGTATTACAATCTACGACCTACGATCGGTATTGCAGAGCCAAATCCAAACGATCCTTTATCAGCACTACTGTTGAATGATCCGCTTGGCAATCATCAAGATTTCTTTGGCCTGCACCCGGGTCTTGCAGACTTGCACTCGATATATAATGCAGGCGATATGGCAGTCATGCCCGCAGTGCATTATCCGAATAACTCGCATTCACATTTTGCGAGCCAGGACTTTATTGAAACCGGTGCACAAAACAGGGAACTGGATGGCTGGCTCAATCGCCACCTCGCCACAGTACAGGCTAATGCACAACTGCAGGCTGTTCACTTTGGAGGTTCACTTTCAAAGGCACTGCGTGGTGATGTGCCGGTCCAGTCATTCTCATTTATCAATAACTTCAATCTCGGTCTGGGCAGCCAGGATGAAACCCTGTTAACGAATACCGTCCTGCCTGTTTATAATGCCACGCCTCAGAACCCTACAGAGTATCAACAACTCGTCCACCAATACGGTGAAGTTTTATTTAATAACCTGAGTGTTGCCAACAGTATTGATACGGGTAGTTATGTACCTGAAAACGGTGCCGTATACCCGGGTGGTTCATACGGTCGTCGTCTGCGCGAGACCGCACAATTAATCAAATCTGATGTTGGACTTGAGTTAGTGACGGTTGATATTGGTGGATGGGATACACACAGTGGTCAGGGTGGCGGTGAGTCAGGAGGCCGTCAGTCACGCCGCTTCAGAGAGTTCGCAGGTGGAATTAATGCCTTGTATACAGACCTCGGTGAACGAATGGACGATGTCATTATCCTGACAATGACTGAGTTTGGCCGAACCGCCAAGGAGAATGGCAGCGCCGGAACCGACCATGGTAATGCCTCTTCATGGTTTATGGTTGGCCGGAATATCAATAATGGTATTCATGGTGCGTGGCCGGGTCTGAGTTCAACTGAACTGGCTCGTGGTCGCTTCCTGGACTTCTCAATCAATTACCGTGACGTGATGGGTGATATTTTGATCGGCCACATGGGTCATACACCCGCATCGGTTGCTAGCCTAATACCGGGTCACACGTATCAGCCTGTTGGGCTTTTTGGTTAGCATTATTTGTTAACTGGAAAACAAAAAGGCCTGCACGATGCAGGTCTTTTTTATGGGGTAAATTATATTGTTACGTTAATTTAAACTGTGATACCAGGTCATGCAATCCACTAGTCAGATCGTTGAGGTGTGCACTATCTCTTAGTGTTGAATCGGCACCCTCGGCCGTTTCGCTTGTCATTTGACTAATGTTATTGATATTCGCATTAATTTCTTCAGCCACTGTATTTTGTTCATTCGCTGCCTGTGCGATCTGGCTATTCATTTGCGTAATGCTTGCAACGGAAGTTGTAATCGCATCAAGTGACGTTGCTACATTTTCAATCTGGGTAACACTTTCCTGGGCCTGGCTGCGTGCTGACTCCATAGCACCAACCGCTTCGGTTGTACCTGTCTGCAGTCGTGTAATCATATCCTCAATTTCTTTGGTGGACTCCTGAGTTCGCCCTGCCAGAGTACGAACCTCATCTGCAACTACCGCAAATCCGCGTCCTTGCTCACCTGCACGGGCAGCCTCGATCGCTGCATTTAAGGCCAACAGGTTAGTTTGTTCAGCAATACCTTTAATTACATCGAGTACCGTTTCAATTGCCCGGCTTTCGTTAGCCAGGGTTTCTATAACCCCTGCACTATTTTCAACCGTCGAGGCCATCGCATTAATCGCACCAATAGAGCTATTGACAACTTTTTTGCCATTGCCTGACTCAGTGTCTGCATTTTCTGCAGCGGATGCCGCATCACCTGCATTACGTGCAACTTCGTTAACGGTCGCTGCCATCTCGTTCATGGCTGCCGCAACACTTTCAGTTTGTGATTGCTGACTCATTACGCGCTGGCTGGTTTCACTTGTTGTGTCAGACATGCGTTGCGCAGACTGCATTAATTGTGAACTACTTTCAGCCAATTCAGTGACGACCTGACGCAGGTTCTCTGCCATCGTATTGACACCATTGGCAATACGGCCAATGACATCATCGCTTTGAAGCTGACATGTATGTGAAATATCCTTGTTACTGATTGCTTCTGCGATGGTTGCCAGGGCTTCCAATCGCTTGATAAGGACGTAACGCGTCAGCATAAAATTAGCCAACCCAATAACTGCACCCGCCACAACACAACCAATCATGAACCAGGCAAACATCCCCTCATTTGGCTCAACAAAAATATTGGCAAAAAATGGAAAGATAATACCCATTACCAAGCCAAAAGCGACGAAACTAAAAAGAAGATTACGTAATATACTTTTTTTCATGATAATGATCTCAGTACCCAGTCTTTATAACCTGCCAGGAATATGTAGTTATACGTGTATTGATATGTAAATTATCGACACTCTATAAAGATACTTTAGAAGGTTCGCTATAGGACAACCATACTGGCGTTCAATCAACCAGCGTTAAAAAGGTGTTTCACACATTAATTCTAAGGTCTCTTTGCTGACAGGGTGTTCAAAGATCAGTTCACACGCATGCAATAACAAGCGATCAGAACGATTAAAAATCTGATTGCTACCATACAGCCTGTCACCGAGGATGGCATGCCCAAGATATTGCATATGCAGGCGAAGCTGGTGTGTACGCCCTGTTAACGGCGTAAGCTCAATACGCGTACTTGGCGCGTTATAATTGCGTTCTAGAACGTTGAAATTTGTGATTGCTTGCTTACCTGACTCATAATCAATCATCTGACGCGGTCTATTTGGCCAATCACAGCGCATTGGTTGGTCTATAATGCCACTGTCTTCCTCCAGCAAACCATCAACAACCGCATGATATCGCTTGCTTATTTGACGCTCAGAAAACAACATTCCCAGCTTGGCCTGAGTACCCTTATCACGCGCGATTAAAACTATTCCTGAAGTAGCCATATCCAGTCGGTGAACGATCAATGTCCCTGGATATTCCTCCTCTACACGGCTGGCGAGGCAGTCCTGCTTGTCTTCCCCTCGCCCAGGCACAGATAAAAGCCCTGCAGGTTTATTAATAGCCAGGATAAATTCATCCTCAAAAAGAACATCCAGGCCATCATTCAGCGGAGGGTTATATTCAGGTGCTTGCATAGTCAGTCATTTCTACATTAAAGCCATAAGCGGATAGATAAGAGATAAGTATTTTCTAATATTAATTAAAAAACGAACATATACCGAAAGTTCATTATAAACCAATTGTATATCATTGTTTTTGAAGCTATTCTGTACCTATAATAAATCATGGACTATCGCCATATCCCCTGAAGTAATACTAGAGCATTGTATGGATAACGAACAAGATAATGAGGCATTACGCGAGTGTCAGCGAGATAGTATACAGCTGAAAGAGAGTATTATTGCCTTGCGTGATGAGCTAGAAATAGTCACCCACTCAGCAGAACAACGCATAAAAGATGCCGTAGCTGATGGACAAAACGAGATTGCTCAATTAAAGACCACTATTACGTCAATGCGTGATGGCATGGAAGATATGTCACATGAGCATAAGCGCACACTTGATGACACCATTGCCGATGATAATGCTGAGATGCGCCAGCTGCAAAATACAATATCTTCTTTACGTGATGAACTTGAACATCTACGACTTACATACGAGGAAAAACTCGTTATCCAGGCACGTGAATCTAGTGAAGAGATACAACAACTACAAACGACTGTCCGTGAACTACGTGACCAACTGGAAGAATTACAAAAAGGCTGATTAATTGTCATGAGTGAAACAATCAACACCGATGAACAGCTAGCTGGGATGCCACTAACAACTGATGAGCGTAAGCGCCTTCGTCAAGCAGAACTGCTCGTCAATATAACACGCCGCATGAATTGCCTCGGCACACTCGATGACATGTTAGAAGCATTAGTTGAGCTGACAACCCATGAGCTTGGTGCGGATCGAGGCACAATTTTTCTCAATGATGCCGAAACCAATGAACTCTACTCACGCGTCGCACTCGGCACCAAACAGCATACTATTCGACTCGTGAATACAGTTGGTATTGCGGGACATGTCTTTTCAACAGGCGAACACATTGTTATTGATGACGCCTACTCCGATGAGCGTTTCAATAAAGAAACTGACCAACAAACGGGTTATGAAACAAATAGCATTATTTGTGTACCAATAAAAACCGTGACAGGTGAAATCATAGGCGTCTGCCAGGCACTCAATAAGAAGGACGGTCAGTTCACGAGTGATGATGTACAGCTTCTCGAATCCATGTCAATGCAGGCCGCTGCTGTTTTAAAGAGCACGCAAACAGATGAGCGCATGCAGAAAGCGCGCAAACAGGAAATGGAATTTCTCGATATCGTTGCGGACATCACCTCTGAAATTGACCTGAGTGCACTGCTACAAAAAGTTATGGGTGAAGCAACCCGAATGCTAAACGCCGAGCGTTCCACCCTGTTTTTGCATGATGACAAAACCAATGAACTCTTTTCAAAACTGGGAGAAGGTATAGGTGCAATTGAAATCCGTATACCCAACCATGTAGGGATCGCTGGCGCCGTGTACACGTCAGGTGAAACAATCAATATGCCGCACGCCTATGCAGACTTGCGTTTTAACCCAGCTGTCGATAAACAAACCGGGTTTTTTACTCGCTCTATCCTGTGTGTTCCGCTTATAAATAAAGCGGGTAAAATTATCGGCGTCACACAGATGCTAAATAAACGCGGTTATGCCTTTAACAAGGAGGACGAATCCCGCTTGAAAGCATTCACAGCACAAGTATCGATAGCTCTAGAGAATGCCAAGCTGTTTAACGACGTGCAGGACATGAAAAACTACAGCGAGAGTATGCTTGACAGCATGAGCAATGGTGTTCTTACCCTCGACGAAAACTGTAATATCGTCACGTGTAATAGTGCAGCGCTTAATATACTTAGCGTAAAGAATGACGACATTATTGGTATCAATATTGACGATTTCTTTAAAGAAGATAATGACTGGTTAAGCAAGAAGGTTCACAAATTAACTGACACACATAAGACCGATCTTGTCATGGACGCTGAACTTAAGTTTGAAGACTTTACCATCTCCGTCAACACTACTCTCATGCCACTAAAAAGTGTCGAAGGCGAATCACTGGGTAGTATGATCATGCTTGAAGATATCAGTAGTGAAAAACGCATGAAAGCAACCATGTCGAGATATATGGATCCCGGACTCACCGACCAGTTAATGGGTGACGATGACTCCATGCTTGGTGGGCATACCGCTCAAGCCACAGTACTTTTTTCAGATATACGGAGCTTTACAACGCTAACTGAAGAATTGGGTGCACAAGGCACGGTCGGGCTGTTAAACGAATACTTCACCCGTATGGTTGATTGTATTCACAACGAAGGCGGCATGCTCGACAAATTCATTGGTGATGCCATTATGGCCGCATTCGGCACGCCTGTTAAACATGATGACGATGAAGACCGCGCCCTGCGTGCGGGTATCGAGATGATCCGTTCCTTATGGGAATGGAACGATCAGCGTGAAAAACTTGGCCATAAGCGTGTCGATATGGGACTTGGTTTAAATACCGATGATGTTGTCTGTGGGAATATCGGTTCACCAAAGCGTATGGACTACACCATGATTGGTGACGGTGTAAACCTGGCTGCCCGCCTGGAGTCCGCCTGTAAACAGTACTTTGCCCGGATACTCATTAGTGAGCACACGAAGAAAAACCTAAAAGGCACCTACCGAATTCGTGATATTGATGACATTGTGGTTAAAGGCAAGACCGAGCCGGTACGCGTTTTTGAAGTACTAGATTTTCACACCCCTGAGAGTTTCACCAACCTCATGGATGTCGTGGGTTATTTCCAGGAGGGTCGGCAATACTACCGCGAAGGCAGCTGGGATCGTGCGATTAAGCAGTTTAACGAAGCCCTTTCAGCAAATCCGAAGGACCGACTCTCTGAGAAATACATTGAGCGTTGTGAAGAGCTTAAGGCCAACCCACCAGAGAACTGGGATGGCATACTTGTCATGACAAGCAAATAAATTCTTTAGATATGAATTAAGGTACGATATCGCCCCATAAAAATATATTCATAATAACGAGTCTAAATTTAAGTAAATACTTACAAAATACCACTTATTGATTACATACCCTAAATATACTGAATGATAAAATACTAAATAATGCTGCTGAATGAAAACACCCGCCAAGAGACACGCTAATACATGAGTACTCAAGAAATAAACAAGTGCCTGTTCCCCGTTGCAGGCTACGGAACACGGTTCCTACCCGCTACGAAAGCCATGCCGAAAGAGATGCTGCCTATATTGACCAAGCCGTTAATTCAGTACGGCGTTGAAGAGGCCCTCGCAGCCGGTATGACACAAATGGCCTTTATTACCGGTCGCGGCAAACGCGCCATCGAAGACCATTTTGATCGAAGTTATGAGCTCGAACACCAGATACAGGACACTGACAAAGAGTCCCTGCTCAGCGAAATCCGCAACGTCATTGCTAAATGCTCTTTCTCCTATACGCGCCAGGTCGAGATGCGTGGCCTGGGTGACGCGATTGCTGAAGGTGAAAAGCTCATTGGCGACCAGCCGTTTGGCGTTATCCTAGCCGATGACTTATGCACCAATGGTAGTGAATCCGTCATGGGTCAGATGACTAAGCTATACAAAGAACATAACTGCAATATAGTCGCCATCGAAGATGTACCCGAATCGGATGTCAGCAGTTACGGGATCATCAACGGTGAAGAGATTACAGAAAATGTCTTCAGGGTGACGAACATGGTTGAAAAACCAGAACCTGAAGATGCCTCGTCGAATATGGGTATCATCGGTCGTTATATATTAACCCCGGAAGTCTTTGCGACCTTGAGAAGTACACCAACAGGCAAAAATGGCGAACTACAGCTCACCGATGCACTGAACACACTTGCCCAACAAGGCAAAGTACTGGCGTACAGGTTCAAGGGGCGACGATTTGATTGTGGTAGCATGCCCGGCTTTGTTGCCGCGACAAATTACTTCTTTGAGAAGAGCCTGCGCGAATAAAGCTTAGCCTGCAAGGGTGGTTGAGAACACGCCGTTTTTATCAACAAGATCGGCGTCGATGACAACCCACGAACCATTACCTCGTCGCCAGTTGCAAACTTCGCTGTTCCCTCGATCATATACCTATATTCCTTAATTCTTTTTCAATGCCCTGTAAGCCATCCAACCTCACAACGAACATATGATATAGAGCCCGCTAGCTTGAGCCGAATGTACTAATATATGCAGACATGTTTTTTATTGTCCCGCATTCGTTATATTTCTATTTCAGTGAAGCTTCCTCTGGTAAAGCAAGTTGCAGCCCCTTCAGCAATTCACCCTGCGCATTCATAATCCGGTAACGCGCGAGCAAGTTATCGTAATCCGCACCAATATATGATTGCTTAGCCTGGAATAGCTCATTTTCGGCATTCAATAAGTCAAGCAGTGTCCGTTGGCCAATATTAAACTGTTTCTGGTAGGCATCTCGCGTTCTCAGTGATGCATTAACATGGTCTGCGAGGTATATAAGCTGCTGCTCAGTTGCCTGGTAGGCATTCCATGATAACCGCATTGTCTCGATGACTTGTCTGTGCGTACGGTTCTTGACTTCTTTTGCCTCTTCAATGAGGTGTGCTGTCTGGCGTCTACGCGCCTGGTCACCACCGCCATTAAACAGGTTGTAACGCATCCGGATCATCGCCTGGCTATCATTGTTTGTGCCAAACTGTCCATCCAGATCTTTGTTCCAGCTCGATGACAACTCAAGGTCGAAACGTGGATAAAAGGTATTTTTGGCCGCTTTATGCTGGGCACGTGTTGCCTCAACGTCTGCCCCTGCTGATTTCAAGGTTGGATGCTTATCCAATGCCAGGTTAATTGCTTGATCGCGTGATGTCGGTGCAACACCCGGTTTGGCAGGTTTAACCAGTTGTTTGGCTGGCGCTTCACCGACGACGCGAATATAGCTTGTCATCGCGTCATCATAATTACTTTGTGCGGCAATCACATTTGAGTTAGCCAGTGCCAAACGGCCACTGATTTGCTCAAGATCGGCACGACGCCCTACACCTGCATCGCTTCTGATCTTGATTTGATCGTAAGTCCGCTCATGTGCCTTTAGATTTTCTTCGGCTAATTTAAGAAGTGACTCAGTTCTAAGCAGATTCAGATGAGCTTCTGCTGCCTCAAGTGCTGTATTGTCAGCCGTACCATGAATCGTGTATGCCGTAGATGATACCCGGGCACGCTGACGTTCCACCTCGCTTTCTGTTGCAAAGCCATCAAAGATCATCTGTCTGGCATTCAACGAGGCTTCCTGACGTGTCAGGGTTGAATAATCTTCACCCCGGGTTCGGGTTGAAGTATTTCGGCTTCTTTCTGTACCAATGCCAGCACTTAGGTCCAGTGTCGGAAAATACCCGGAACGCGCACGCTCAACTTCTTCGTTGCGTGAACGGCGCTCTTTTACCTGGATCTGAATATCTGGATTCGAGTTCAGGGCCTTTCTTACCGCATCCTTCAGTGTCAGCCCATCTGCCACAGCAGCAGGCTCTGGTACTGGAACCGCTACACCTGAGGCCGCCACCTTAAATATCAAATCAGGAGTAATTAATGAGGAATCAGCCATTATCGGGCTGCTCATTGCTATAGCCGCTGTAAAAGCCGCCACCACAGGGATTGTTGTAACTTCTTTATAATTATGAGAATTATCTTTGTTTTTCACAAAAATCTTCCTTTTATTCGTTAGCCAATCTCAGCCTAATGGTCGTTCCAAAACTCAACCTGAAACGCCGTCAGCCTACCGTATTGCAACGCCCAATTCATGTAGGAAGAATGCACATTATATTCATTATTCTAGCCAGAATGACTGGCTGGTGTCGACCACCCCTCCCCACAAGGCATGATCAATATGCATAAGAATACCATGCATAATACCCACTCTCATGGGTATTATGCACGATTAATTTGGATTTACCAGTAAAATTATATAAATCAGATGATTAAGATGCCATTATCAAGCAAATCCTGAAGTGTTATGTTGTTACCAATGGACGAAGAGCCGGTGAATGCACCGGCTTCATCGTTCAGAACGATTATCTCACCACCCGTGAAGTCCCCTCCACCATTCACATCTACACTGATATGCAGGTCACCATCGTTGGCTACACCATCTCCGGCGATATTGAATTCAACCTGTACAAATTGATTAATATCATCAATACGTGCATCGAAACCTGCACCACTCAGTATATCGGAGATATCGAGGTGATCGCCAATACGAGCATTTGTAGTGTTGTCGAAGCTATATGCCTGATCAACGCCTGTACCTACATCAGCGAACTTAATCACGATAGTATTGTTTGTGCCTGCTGAGTCGACGAGGTTATCGCTACCGGCACCACCTTCAAGAATGTTATTACCCTCATCGCCTCGCAAGGTATCTTCACCCGAACCACCGCTCAAATAGTCTGCACCAGAGCCACTGACCAGTTCATCATTGCCAATACCACCGTATAACTCGTCATTACCGCTTCCACCTTCGAGACGATCACCACCTGCACCAGCAAAGACAAGATCGTCCCCACCAGCTCCTTGTAACAGATTCCCACCATCATCATTACCAATAATGATTTCGTTGGCTCCAGTACCCGTTACAGTACTACCCTCAACACCATCGACAGAGGCCGTAGCAGTATCGGTTTTACCGTCGGTTGTTGAAGCCTCGTAATCAAAACTTCCTGAGAATGGTGTACCAGATGAAGTGGGTGTAAAGTCTACTTCGTCATTTGCATTATCGTGTACAGCAGAACCCGCTACGGCATTGGTAATCGAATCAGTAATTGTCAGATCCGTTCTCAGTGCATCCAGGTCATTTCGAAGCAACGCAAAGTCAGGGATATCAATCGACGAACCGTCGATAATATTTGTCAGAATACTGTCATCCGCCGCCGTTGGCTGGAAGGTTATATCCCTCACCTCGATGGTGAGTGCTGAACTGGCTGAACTGGTTCTGTCACCATCACCGTCGACAAAGGTGTAGGTAAAGACTTCATCCTGTGCCCCATCGACATTAGCTGCCTTGTACGCGTAGTCACCTGTCGCAAAGTCAAAGATAAACTGGCCACCGAGTGCCGTCGTCACACCTAATAGAGTGCTGGTAAATACCACTGTGCTACCAATGAGAACCTGGCCTGAGACAGGATTGTCGGGATCATCAGGTTCAAACGTGTAGGTCGTACCATCGATCTCGATAGATTGCAGGTAGCCATCATCAGCACCGGTTTCAACACCGGCAATACCTGAAACGCCATCACCAATTGTACCTTCTATAATTGGACTACTTACCGTATTAATCAGTGTTTCTGACAAATCGCTTTCATTAAGAACAATAACAGGGTTACCCGATAATTCATTCGGGAAGGCAATGGCTTCAAGTGCATCCATACCGTCTCCATTTATATTATCTCCAAACCCGACACCGTAGGCTATATCGATACCGTTATCTGTCAGGAATGCTTCCCACTCGGGTACACCTGATGCAGGGAATGCCCCTTCATTTGGATCACCGTCGGTCACGAAATAAACAATGGACTGATCGGCAGCCGGGACTGCATTACTGGTGTATGCGAGTTGTAATTGATCGAGTGCCGCCTCGTAATCAGTTTGGCCTTCAGTGTTTATATTTACACCATAATTTACGCTCAACGCATCAAGGTAGGCATTCGCATCTGCCACACTGGTAAACCAGGGGGAGTTATCTGCTTCGGAGGCAAAATCGACAATCAGGATATTTACATCACCAAACTGTTCGTAACCCTCAAACATATTCGCCAGTGCCGCACGTGCCAGGTCAACACGCTGTGCAAACCCATCCACACCTGGATCAATCTCCATACTTGCAGAACGGTCAAAGGCAATAACAAGATTCGATACCGTACCAAGTGCAAAGTCATCGACACTGTCAGTATTTGGCAATACCTGTGGGCCATCATCACCAATCTTAATATCCAGTGAATTCGTTGACATATCTCCATTGTCATCCGTTACGGTATAACTGAATGATTCTGTAACCGTGTCATCCTGACCGACTGCATTAGGGTCACTATGTGTTGCGTTGGTAGTTAGTGTGTAGGTGTAATTACCATCGGCATCAATAACCAGGTTACCAAAGGTTCCAGTGACTGTAGTTGTGCCAATTGCATTGATAGGTGTCGCGTCGACCAATGTTACCGTTGCAGGATCACCACTCGTAAAGTCGAGTACGCCCATTGCGATTTCACTGTCACTCAATGGATCAGAACCTGATACAAGACCAGACTCCTCAACACTATCCATCGTTAGGTTAGCCATTGGTACATCATCAACCGGATTAACGAAGATATTAAAGCTGTCTTCATCGGATTCACCTCCAGCCTGACCTGCCCCGGTATTACCATTATCATTCGTGTTAATCGTGAAGGTATCAAAACCACTATAATTGGTATTGCCCTGGTAGATGACAGTGCCTAACAATGCATTAATTTCTTCAATCGTTCCGGTCAACGTCACAGTTCCAGTGCCGTTACCCATCACTGGGGTCATTGGACCGCCTTCACCGCCCACGGTAATCGTGCCATTACCGACAGACAGCGTTGTCGTCATGCTGTAACCTGCGGTATCAGCCGCATCCACATCACTAATGCTCAGGCCAGTAATATTAATGGGTTCATCTTCATCAACCACAAATGCGACACTAGTTACAACTGCTAGCTCAGCAGGCCCGCCCTCGGGCCCATCTTGCATAGGCGGCATTTCTGGTTCAACCATGATATTGTTATCGGGTACCATATTCACCGGCGCATCGTTAATTGCATTAACCGTAATGGTCACCGTCTGGGTTGATGATTCATCGGCATCCGCATCGGTCACTACGTACTGGAAGCTGTCTTCACCGTTGAAATTCTCATCCGGTGTGTACGTGTAACTGCCATCAGTATTGAAGACAAGTGTGCCGTTTGTCGTATCACTTCCTGTTGCCAGCGCATAGGTCAGCACACCACCGGATGTCGTCGAGTCATCACCCACATTTCCCGTCACCGTAGACATCGTTAGACCACTGTCTTCGTCCACGCTGAGGGTGTCATCGGCCGCCATCAGATCGGCCACAGGCGTTACGTCAATCGTAATCGAGTCACTATCAGTTAGTGGACCCGGTGCACCGGTATTGCCATTGTCATCCGTGAGGATGGTGAACACATCTGGACCATTGTAGTTACTGTTACCCTGGTAGCTCACACCAGCAAGGCTTGCATTGATCTCGGCAACCGTACCCGTCAGGGTCACTGCACTCGTGCCGTTATCTGTAATAACCGCACCACCTCCT
>Ga0316207_10004285_pt1 | contig 12482 bp, 10 predicted proteins | sample 6weekpyrite_MG_FD_204943 | JGI IMG/M metagenome (GOLD analysis project Ga0316207, IMG submission 204943) | Microbial mat bacterial communities from mineral coupon in-situ incubated in ocean water Damariscotta River, Maine, United States -... | ecosystem: Environmental > Aquatic > Marine >... | reverse complement strand
TGCTGCTGAATATTTGCACCAAGTAGATCTGATATTTCCAGTAATAATTTGCCGGGAGCACGGTCAATTCCTTTTACTGCATTATCCCCAGCCTTGTGATCATATCCGCTATTAATAAACGTATTAAATCCCTTTGTATAGAGGGGAAGCAATGCGGTGTGAAGCCTTTTAAACTCTCTTAGCTTTTGTAGAATTTCAGGATCCTGAATATCATTGACTAAAAGGTCAACAGAGTGCTGCACACCCTTGTGTCTGTCATTAAACTTTCCCCAGTATTTCTTTCGCTGCTGATCATCATGCCCCCTGATCAGCACATTTTTCCATTCCTGAACCTGGGTCTTAAAACCGGTGTTTAACGCGACGTATTCTTTCTGCACAAGGATTTCATGGTTCACAACACCCGCAGAATGGTTTTGTAACTGCCACCCACTCATAATGCCATAAATTGCAGCTGCCAGGACTAGCGTGGTACCTACACCGGTAATCGTCAATAACTTATTTCGAACACTGGAACAAACGAATTGTTTTATCACTTCTAGCCTCTATGGCATTCATTGTTTATTCAGTTCTTATAGCAAAGATCTCAACTTACGCCACTTTGACTTTAAGAAAACCACCATTAGTAGTATGCTTTGATTGGTTTTTTAAATTAACTTACTCAAGATCAACGAATATCCAGCTATGACACTCACTGAACTCAAATATATTGTGGCAGTAGCCCAGCACAAACACTTCGGCCGAGCAGCTAAAGCCTGCTTTGTTAGCCAGCCAACACTGAGCCTGGGTATTAAAAAACTCGAGGAAGAGTTAGGCCTGAATATTTTTGAGCGCGAAGCACGAAATGAGTTACGCATTACCGAGCAGGGTGAACAGATTATTGAACAGGCACAAAAGGTGCTTGACCAGGCGGCGCATTTAAAAATACTTGCACAGACCCAACAAGATCCTTTAGCTGCCCCTTTACGCCTTGGTGCAATTTACACCATTGCACCATATTTATTACCAGAGCTTATTCCACTGCTACACAAACGTGCACCACAGATGCAACTACGTCTGGAAGAAAACTTTACCGCTGTCTTATCAGAACAATTAAAACAGGGGAAACTGGATGTCATTATCATTGCCCTGCCATTTAACGAACCAGGTATTGTGACGCAGGCTGTTTACGATGAACCTTTTGAAGCCGTCGTGCCCTCAGAACATAGCTGGGTAAACAGAGATAGCGTAAAGGCAACCGAGCTAGCGCAGGAAAGTCTACTGCTACTTGGCCCTGGCCACTGCTTCCGTGACCAGGTATTACAGTCATGCCCTGAGTGCAGTGCATCAGGCCAACTACAGGAAAGCCTGGCAGGTGGTTCACTGGAAACTATTCGCCATATGGTTGCAAGTGGTACTGGCATCACAGTGTTACCTTCAAGCTCAAATCAGCATGCAATGCCTAACCCCCTGATTAAAATGTTACCTTTTTCAGCACCAGCACCTTCGCGTCGTGTAGGCCTTGCCTGGCGTAAAGGCTTTACACGCCCTGAAGCAATTGAAGTATTACGCCAGGAAATTCTTAAATGCTCTCTCAGTGGTGTCACCATGCTGGAGAATGAAAGTATTATTTTTCCCTAACCATGTGACCTGAAAATGTCTACACCCAAGCCCAATATGCTGGAAATGATGCAACAACTGATTGCCACGCCTTCAGTCAGTTGTGTCGACCCACTGATTGACCAGAGCAATCTCCCGGTCATTAACCTCCTGGCCAACTGGTTAAGCGAGCTTGACTTTCAGGTAGAGGTGTTGCCAGTTGAAGATGGTAAGGCTAACTTAATTGCCACCCTGGGATCATTTACACCGGATTCCTCATCGGGTGGGCTGGTTCTCGCGGGACACACAGACACGGTCCCCTATGACGAAGACCGCTGGCAGCATAACCCCTTTAAGCTAAGTGAAGATAATGGCAGGTTTTACGGGCTTGGCACCTCAGATATGAAAGCCTTTCTTGCCCTGGCGATAGAAGCTGCGGTGAGTTTCAATAGAAGCGAATACAAACAGCCCTTAATGATTCTCGCAACCTCTGATGAAGAGACCACAATGGCAGGCGCAAAAGCCCTGGTTGATGCCTGCAAACCCAGCGCACGTTATGCAGTCATTGGTGAGCCCACAGGCATGAAACCCATTCGTATGCACAAAGGCATTATGATGGAGGCCATACGCATTACTGGCCTTGCCGGACATTCCAGTAATCCAGAATACGGCCATAATGCACTTGAAGCCATGCATAAAGTTATCGCCGAGTTATTACGTTGGCGTGACGAATTACAGCAGCAATATACCAACACCTTATTTGAAGTACCTGTGCCAACGATGAATCTTGGGCATATACATGGTGGAGATAATCCAAATAGAATCTGTGGTGCCTGCGAGTTACACATCGACATTAGACCATTACCTGGCATGAACCTGCTGGACTTACGTGCTGAACTGAATAATCGACTACAGCAGGTGATGCCTGGGCACGGATTTAAACTGGAAACCCTGCCTCTATTTTCAGGCATTCCTGCAATGGAAACACCGGCGGAATCTGCACTGGTAAAAGCCGCTGAAAAGCTTACCGGTGAATCATCCAGTAGTGTTGCTTTTGGTACGGAAGCGCCTTATCTAACAGAACTAGGTATAGAGACGATAGTACTTGGCCCAGGCGATATTGCTCAGGCTCATCAACCTGATGAATATTTAGATATAGATCGAATTGAACCAACGGTTGAATTGTTACGCAAGCTTATTTATCAGTTTTGTATTGAGTAGATATAAGAAAAGAAGCTTGCTCAGTTTCCTTTACCCGGGGTCAGATCCGGCTTTTTACGGCTCTGACCCCTGTTTTGATTCCGATCAGATTAACGATGTTAAAGAGCGGCTACGATTTAATTCTGTGGTGTCACCACAGGGGACAGAGCTCAAAAAGCGGAGATCTGTCCCCGAGCTTGAGAATTTGAAAGAATCATTTTTGTTATGTGCCGCCGACGCACAACAGAACATTTGAGTTTTCTTTTTGTTTTAATCTTTTAACGCTTTTGTTTTTGTTTTATTGTTAGGAATAACAAACTAAAAAGGTAAATAATGACTTCACCCCAACAACAATATGTCGACTGGTTCCGTGGATCATCACCGTATATTCATAACCATCGCGGGCGCACATTTGTTATTTATATTTCCGGTGAATCAATTACGCATAGTGGCTTTGCTCACCTTATTCATGACATTGCATTACTCAATAGCCTTGGTGTAAAGCTAGTTCTGGTACATGGTGCTCGTCCGCAGATAGAGCAACAACTTAAAACCCTTAAGGTAAAATCCGGCTTCCATAATGGCTGGCGTATCACTGGCTCAGAAACCTTACCCGGAATTGAACAGGCGGTTGGCCAGGTTAGAGTTAATATTGAAACCCAGCTTTCCATGGGCTTGATCAACACGCCTATGTCAGGAGCCGCCTTAAGAGTAGTTTCAGGAAACTTTGTAACCGCAAGGCCTTACGGTGTGAGAGAGGGTATCGATTTTGGGTTTACCGGTGACATCCGTAAAGTTGATACAGAAGCGATTCAACAGCAGCTCGAACTAAACAATATAGTTCTTATTTCACCTATTGCTTACTCGCCTACAGGTGAAGCGTTTAATTGCAGGGCTGAAGATGTTGCTACTGCAACGGCATCAGAACTCAACGCGGATAAGCTTATTTTCATGATGCCTTCTATTGGTGCCAGTAATGAACAACAGAAGATTATTCATCAGTTAAATTTAATTGAAGCAGAATCATTGTTACAGAAACAACAAAACGATGAGCTCACTCAACTGCACTTAAGCAGTGCCATAAATGCCTGTAAACATGGTGTACGTAGAGCCCATTTAATTAGCCATGAAACCGACGGTGCATTACTACTAGAACTATATACTCGTGATGGCAGCGGTACCATGATTACAACTGACGTCTATGAGGGCCTGCGCCAGGCCACGATTGATGATGTCGGTGGTGTACTGGAATTAATTCAGCCTCTTGAAGACCAGCAAATACTGGCACACCGTTCACGTGAGCAACTCGAACTGGAAATTGAACAGTTTACTGTTATTGAGCGCGATGGAATGATTATCGCCTGTGCAGCCCTCTACCCTTACGACAAACATTGTGCAGAACTGGCCTGTGTAGCCGTTCATAACGATTACCAGAAACAGGGTCGTGCGGGAGAGCTGTTGCATCATATTCAGCAACAGTGTCTGCAAAAAGAAATTAACCAGCTTTTTATTCTTACCACACATACCGCTCACTGGTTTATAGAAAAGGGGTTCACTGAAGGCTCGCTTGATCAAATACCAATACAGCGTAGAGATATGTATAACGCACAAAGAAATTCTAAAATTTATATTAAAAATTTGTAGTCATTAATAACAGCGGCTTACTACACGCTGTCACCAGTACCCGTAAGTTAAATTTTTTATGTAGGTGCTCCTTCAGGTGCACATTAACTGTTGTATTATTTCATTGTCAGCTTATTGTGCTCCTGAAGGAGCACCTACAAAGTAAATTTCTGATTTACTGACATTGAGAATGCGCAATCCGGCTCACTCTAACCTATACTCCTGACTTCCCCCTCTTTTTCATCAAGCAACGATCAATGCCCTGAAACCCAGGATTGCAGGAACCTGAATAATGAGCACAGATAAAAAAGAAACCGAAGAGCCGGATTTTGCGAATTTAATTCGCAGCTATAAAATTCCTCCCCAGCCCTACATCCTGACTGAGATTCAGAATGCAGGGGATGATATTAACAAAATTGCAAATATCATTACCCATGATGTCGCACTCTCCTCCGGCTTATTACAGACTATAAACTCGCCCTACTACGGGCTGGCAAACCATATTTCCTCAATACAGCAGGCTGCAGTATTGCTCGGCTTGAACGCAGTAAAGAATATAGTTAATTGCCAGCTTATTCAGGCTGAGTCTGGAAACTATCAGAATAAAGACCTCACTGACTTCTGGCAGTCCGCCACCGATGTTGCAAATACGGCTGCAACTCTGGTGAAAATACTTGGGTTTGGGTCTACAGATGAAGCCTATACTCTTGGCCTGTTCCATAACTGTGGTATTCCAATATTAATGGAGAAGCATGATGATTATCAAAGTACTATGCAAACCGCATATAACACTAGCGACACTCGCATAACCCAGGTAGAAAACGAGCACTACACGACAAACCACGCTGTACTTGGATACATGGTTTCCCGTAGCTGGAAGCTACCCGAGCATTTGCGCATAGCCATTCGAGATCACCATAACTTTGAACGTTTAAGCTTTAAAGACAGCGACTATGAAACTGAAGCTGACACGGTTCTAGCAATTCTAAAAATGGCAGAGCACATTGCACATGTACACTCCACACTTGGAAAAGATGTCGTGGATAATGAATGGAACACAATAAAAACTGGATTGCTTGAATTTATGGGCTTTAGCGAACCGGACTTCGAAAATATATCTGACGAAGTCATTGATAAACTTAATATATATTAAGATTTTGTTTCTCAACTCTTATGAACAAAAGCTTTGCAACAGAGGCGCAAAGTACACAGAGGTTCTTGTTATGTAGAACTGCCTGGTTTGAAGGGGGCATGAAGAATAATTATCTCTGTGATCTCTGTGCCTTTGTGGCAAGACATTGAACTTATTTTTTCTTATTGTGCGCTGATTGCACAATGCCTTTCGCTAACAAACGACATACCCCCTGAAACTGTGAAAACTCCTCCTGGGTCAACTCTCCTTTCACCTTATCTGCATACATAAGCCCCATAGCATGACTATTAGCAAAGATCGACATAGAGAAAAACTGCTTAACCCCAATAGCCAACTTCACCTGATCGGGAATATGGTTCCAGTATTTAGCAATATTCGTTTTATTTAAAAACAGGTTTCTACTTTTTTCCATTAACAAACTAAAAACGTGTGGCTTATCCAGTGGGATTTTTAATCCTTTAATTTCTACATTTTCATCAACATACTCTATATATCTTGATATCAACATATTTTTATTCGGCACCTTGATCAAAAACACACAACGCTGAACGCCGCACAACAAACCAGTCTTCGTCGCAAACTCGATAAGATCATGAGCCGGTTTAGCCTGTGCTACCATTTGCTGGAATTCTTTGATAGCGGCGGCGAGCTGCGGACTCACTGATGGCTTTTTCTTTTTATCTACAGCTGGCGCTTGATCATTTGCCGTGGCAGTTTTTTTGATTTTTGGCTTTGATATTTCTTGTATCGATTCTTTTTTATCGACTAAAGTTTTTTTCTTAGGTGACGGTTTTACTGGTGGTGTTGTCGCTATACCTCTAGCGGCTTTCTTAACAGCCTCCTGTTGCATTACACCTGGTGCTTTTTTAACCACTGCTTTTTTCGCTACAGGCTGCGACACTTCTTTCTTTTCAGCCTGTAAAATATACTGCGGGTTAACATAAGCATCATCTGCAATTAAAGGCAATAAACTCGCAGGTGCAATATATCCATTCGCCACCATCTGTTCAGTTATTTCCACTGCATTTAAATGCAGTCGGTGTTCAATTTCACCTTCTGGTTTTGCCTTATATCTAGCAACTTTCTGTATAACTTCTGTCGCCTGCGCCCCGTACCAGTTGTGAGAGACTACCCTGGCTAATTCCGCAGCTAACGATACACCTGTCGCCAGGGTAAAATTATCATGGCGGCTAGCTAAACCATCAACGACCATTTCAGGTAAACACCATTTTTCAGACAAGGCGGCGCCTAACTCCTTCATGCCACAACCCAGTACCTCCTTAGCGGCCTGCTCATAACTCTTTTTCTTTACATAACTCAAAGATTCGATTTCGGGCATGGCATTCTCACCATAACACCACAGCATCAACTCAGTCACCGTTTGCAACAGGGCGGCAAGCTGGGTTTCTTCCGGCTGCATTACATTTCGCTTTTGCGCCCAGTTTTTTGCCTGCAGTGCTGCATGACAGGCATTGCCCATGGTTCGCATATATCCCTGATAATTTTTTTCAGGCAGCTTAAGTTCATCCAGTAATGGGGCACTAGCTAGAAAAGCCTGGAATGCACTTTGCCCAAGGTGCGATAACGCATTATCCAGGGTTGTTAGAGGATGTCGGCCTGCTGCCACACGCTGCTTGTTCACATGACTAAACAGGCGCGCACTAAAACCACCATCAAATAATACAGGTGCGGCATATTGTGTAATAGAGAGTTGTGCCTGATCAATCAGGCTCTGAACTTCAACTTTGGTACGGTTTAATATGGGTAGCGGCTTATCACTTAAATAAGCCAGCCATTGCGCAAGGCCATGCTGCATAATTGTTTATTTCCGGTGCATATCAATAAAGCGAGTAATCTGGCACCTTCACCCATGAATTTAGACCATGAACTAACGCTTAGATGCCAGAACAACTGAAAACCATGCGTTTTCAGGTTCAATATGTCTGAGTATATGCAATCCTGCGTCAGTTAGCAGAGTCTCGGCCTGTTTATGTGTATATTTATGACTGACTTCGGTCAGTATTTCCTCACCATCATCAAGTTTTATACTCTCGCCCAATCCATTGAGATTAACCTTCTGACCTTTTTGTGAAATTAAATACATTTCAACTCTTTGCTGGTCTGAATTATAAACCGCCTTATGCTTGAAGGTTGATGGATCAAAATCAGCGTTCAATCGATTGTTCAGGACATTTAATAAATTAAGATTAAACTCCCCTGTAATACCTTGTTTATCATTGTATGCCTCATGTAATACATGCTCTTCTTTAACTCGATCAACGCCAAGTAAAAGCGTATCTCCAGGGCACATACACTCACTTACCTCGGCAATGAACTCTTTAGCTTCATCGACATTAAAATTACCGATGCTACTTCCCAGAAATACATACAGGCAAGTGCCATTTGGTCTGTGTAAGTTTTCTAAGCCCGCGGTATAATCACCCACCAGTGGTTTTACATCCAGCCACTGATAATGCCTCATAAAATCATTTCTTACCTGATGTAACATTTCCTCACACACATCAAAAGGGAAATACTCACAACTAATGCCCTGCTGTTCACAGGCCTGTAACAGGTGATGGGTTTTCCGACTTGTACCACTGCCAAACTCTATAATATGCTCAGGGCGCGCCACACCTACCAGCTCTAAGGCATAACGATCAAGTAGAGCGGCTTCCGTTCTTGTGGGGTAATATTCATCGGTTTCACATATTTGATCAAATAACAAAGACCCACGCTCATCATAGAAATATTTAGGTGGAATACTTCGGGGGTTATTTAACATCCCTTGCTGTACATCCTGCTCAAGGGTATTGCTCACTTTAGACTGAGCAATATATATACAATGTTTTTCTTCTACTTCAGATACCGCGCTACCGTCCATAACACATCCTCTTTTTGTAGATTTACTCGCTTTAGGTCACAGGACCATGAGCGATGTTATTTTTATCATATGCCGCCTATGCTAACATTGAATAACATCTCAATAACATAGTCATTTATCAAACGGCCAAATACATTATGTGCAGACTGCTCGCCTACCTGGGTGACGACATATTATTATCCCGCTTAGTACTTGAGCCAGAGCACAGCCTTGAAAAACAGGCCTGGCAGCCCAAAGAACTGCGAGAAGTTAAACTGAATGCCGATGGCTTTGGCTTTGCCTGGTATAACAATTCTAAAAAGAATTCTCAAACACCCGCATTATACAGGCAAGTTCTTCCTATATGGAATGACCCAAACCTTTACAGTCTGGCAAATACGTTGAGCCAGCCATTGTGGTTAGCTATGGTACGCAGTGCAACACCCGGCCTTGGGGTCAGTTTAGAAAACACTCAACCCTTCTGCCACCAGCAGTGGAGCTTTGTGCACAACGGCTATATTCTCGATTTCAGTGGTGAAACTCAACATAAGCTTAGGGATTTATTAACAAATGAGTTTTTATACCTGATAAAAGGAAATACTGACTCAGAATATATTTTTGCACTACTCATGCAGCATTTAGCCACTGAGCCACCGCATAAAGCACTTTCCAGCTGCATGCAAACCCTGCACAAAATTGTTAACAACAAACGTTCACTGTTAAACATTTTACTTTCTGATGGAATTAATATTTATGCAACATGCCATGCCATAAACGGACTTTCTCCGACTCTATATTACACAAACTCTAGCGATGAATTTGGTGAAGGCAATCAGTTACTGGTGTCTGAAAAACTTAACCATGAACCTCATTGGCAAAGTATAGAAGAGCATAAAATAGTTTCGATTCACCCTGATAAAAGCATTGGTATCATAGATTTATGAGTACATCTTTAGCCACCATGATTCGATTACGTGCGATTCAAAATAAAACACGAAAACTGTTTCAGAATATGAGTGATATAAATTACCGACTTCAATTTCACCACGATCTTAGCCCCGCAGGCTGGCACTTTGGTCATGGTTTATTTATTGAGAACTACTGGTTACACGAAGTCATAGGTGATGATAATCAATTCACTCAAAATGAGAGTTCACTATTTATCCCTGAGAACTGCCCTAAACCATCTCGCGGCCCTAAGCTCCCTCCCTTAAAAGAGCTTTTAATAAAAGCGCAAAATCAACAGGACAATAATGACCTGCTTTTAATGGAAATGGTTCCGCCCCTGAGTGATCACCCACTATTTAAAGATGAGTACATTGAAAATTTTATTATCCAGCACTATGCACAACATTATGAAACTATTCATATGGTGTTATCACAAATTGAAATTAAAAAAGACAAGGGAAAATATACACCAGAACATACTCTCAACCCGCAAACACTTAAACGGGATATGTCACATATTAAACAGGGAGAATATACCGTTGGTGGAACAAGACCCTACTCCTATGACAATGAACTACCCGACTATAAGATACATCTCGACAACTGCTACATAGCAACTACGCCAGTGACTAATGGTGAGTTTTTAAGTTTTATGCAAGATGATGGATATCTACGCAGTGAATTATGGAGTGAACAAGGCTGGCAATGGAGAACTAAAAACGAAATCGAACACCCTGAGCACTGGAAATTTAGCAAACAAAACCAATGGTATGCAGTTAACCACCTTGGCCCATTCGACCTGCTAGATAATGACTTTGTCAGCGGACTAAGCCACTATGAAGCAAGCGCTTTTGCTAACTGGGCTCAGGCACGATTACCCCATGAACATGAATGGGAAACTGCAGCCAGGCAGGAACTGATAAAACACACAACAGATGTATGGGAGTGGTGTAATAATACGCTCTTCTCTTACCCCGGATTTACAGCTTTCCCTTACAAAGAATACTCACAACCCTGGTTTGATAATAAACACTATGTTCTGAAAGGTGCTAGCCATATTACTCGCCCAGAAATTAAACGTGCCTCGTTCAGAAACTTCTACCAGGCTCATCAGCGACATATTTTTGCAGGTATTCGATTAGTTTTTGAATAGTTTTTTTACTGTAGAGGTACAGGGCTCGCAGAATTGCATTTCAAATGATAATCGCACAATATCTCTGACTGTCTGTCATTCCCGAATGCTTGTGTCGGGAATTTAGTGACCTTAGGTAACTTGATGTCGCTGGATCCCCGACACAAGCATTCGGGGATGACGGTATAGCTTTAACTAAAGTATATTATTTTTATATATGAGCCCTGGGTCTCTATACCAAAACACAGCTTTGTATTAAAACTGGCTTTACCTTAAACTTATGCCTTATTACTTAAAATCCACAATTTATTATGCAAGTACCCCATAGCGATTTAGAAGAAAGTGTTAGCTCAGCCCTCGCAGAAGACATTGGCACAGGTGATGTTACCGCAAAACTCATTCCTGAAGATGACTTTAGCCTGGCCAGTGTTATAACCAGAGAACCTGCCATTGTCTGTGGCATCGACTGGTTTGAAGAGGTTTTTGCACAACTTGATTCACAGATTTTTATCGAATGGGATGTTGATGACGGAGACCGGGTCGAAGCCGGGCAGCAAATCTGTAGTTTAAGTGGCTCTACACGCGCACTTTTAACTGGCGAAAGAACCGCATTAAATTTTTTACAGACATTATCCGCGACAGCAACGCTAGCAGATGAATATGCCACAGCGGTACATGGCACTGATGTAAAAGTACTGGATACTCGAAAAACTATCCCCGGTTTGCGACTTGCTCAAAAATATGCGGTAAGTTGCGGTGGTTGCTACAATCATAGAGTTGGCCTTTATGATGCTATATTAATTAAGGAAAACCATATTCTCGCAGCGGGCGGTATTTCTGAAGCGGTTCAGTCTGCTCGCTTTAACAGCCCTGAGTTGATGGTCGAAGTCGAGGTAGAAAATCTGGACGAATTACAGCAGGCGATAGAAGCCAAAGCTGAACGTATTATGTTAGATAATTTTGATCTGGATTTACTCAAACAGGCGGTAAAAATAACCAACAAACAGGCAGAACTAGAAGCCTCGGGAAATGTCACATTAAAAACCATTCGAGCCATTGCAGAAACCGGTGTTGATTACATTTCTACTGGCGCCTTAACCAAAGATGTAAAGGCACTAGATTTATCTATGCGATTCTCTTGAAGCACATTATAAAATTAATCATCGTTTGTTACCCCAAACACCTGTGTATTGAACGACAATTTTTAAAGGTTCGTGAATAAATAGTGTCAATTAAAGTCACCATCAAGCTTATTCGTTTAATTCTACTTTTATTAAGTGGAATTATTCTCGCCCCTTTTTTTTTACGCAATGGTATCCATGACTCAACCATCGCCTCACGTTTATTTATCTGGTGGAATCGCGCCGTCTGCCGAATATTCAAGGCACATATTTCTACTCAGGGTGAAATGAATACAGACTCTACCCTGTTTGTCATGAATCATATTTCCTGGTTTGATATTCCAGTACTGGCATCCCATCAGCCCTTGCATTTTTTATCCAAGGCCGAAGTTAAATCATGGATATTAATTGGCTGGCTTTCACATAAAGCAGGTACATTATTTATTCAACGTGGTGCCCATGGCGCCGCACAAAAATCACTTCTGGAAATTACCCACTGCCTTGAAAATCGCGGCAGTGTAGTGGTATTTCCTGAAGGAACAACCACTGATGGAAAATCGGTTAGAAAGTTTCATGGTCGATTATTACAGGCCGCTATTGATGCTAAAGTAAAAATTCAACCGGTGGCTTTACGTTACCCATCGGAGGATGGGCTCAATCCTCTTGTACCTTATATCGATGATATGACGTTTATGGATTCTTTAATGGGACTAACCCGCTCACACCCATTAAAAGCTGAGCTACACTTTTTACCGCCAATAGACAAACATATTACTGACCCTGAAAACACATCACGCCAACAATTGGCGCAACTTGCGCAAACAGCCATAACTAATGAGTTAGAAAACTATTCATAAAGCACTTTTT
>Ga0316207_10004284_pt1 | contig 12482 bp, 11 predicted proteins | sample 6weekpyrite_MG_FD_204943 | JGI IMG/M metagenome (GOLD analysis project Ga0316207, IMG submission 204943) | Microbial mat bacterial communities from mineral coupon in-situ incubated in ocean water Damariscotta River, Maine, United States -... | ecosystem: Environmental > Aquatic > Marine >... | reverse complement strand
GAGCTGCTCGACTTCCTCGTAGAAGCTGATCTAGATCGCGTTGGATGTTTTGCTTATTCACCCGTTGAAGGCGCAACTGCTAATCATATTGCAGAACAGGTACCCGAAGATGTAAAACAGGACCGTCTTCAACGGTTCATGGAGTTACAGGCTGAAATCAGTGCCAATAAACTGAGTAAAAAAGTCGGCCAAACCATGCAGGTCATGGTAGATGATATTGACGATGAAGGCATTATTGCCCGCAGTAAAGCCGATGCCCCTGAAATTGATGGCCTGGTATTTGTAGACTCCGATAAGCAATATGAGGCGGGAACGTTAATTGATGTGAAAATCACAGACTCTAGTGAGCACGATTTATTTGCAGTTGAGGTTTAAGTTATCTGAGCTTAGAGGTCTCTGGATTAATAACCCAAACTCCTTAACACTCACTTAACTACAGGAGGCGTTTGCTATTCAGGAAATATATTAGCTGTATTTGCATTCACTACTTATGATTATATGGGCTTAAATCAATATTTATGCGTTAAATATATTTTAAGCTTCACACTTTACCGCTTAGAAAAAAACTATGACAACACTCGCTAATACCCGCCGTGAATATGATTTTAGCAGCTTGAGTAAAAAGCAGTTAAATCAAAACCCTATTGAGCAATTAACACTTTGGCTTGAGCAGGCTAAACAGGCGGAGTTTAAAGACGCCACCTGCATGACACTCTCGACAACTGATAAAAATGGCATGCCGGATGCACGTATTGTATTACTCAAGCAGATTGATGAGTCTGGTTTAAGCTGGTATACCAATTATTCTAGCCATAAAGGCCAACAGCTTTTAGCTAACCCGCAGGCATGTTTGCTTTTTTACTGGCGTGATGTTGACCGTCAGGTAAAGATACAGGGAAAAGTTGAAAAGTTAAGCATTAAAGATGCGGAAGCGTACTTCCGCTCACGACCACTGGAAAGCCAGTTTAGTGCGGCGGCATCTAATCAGAGTCAACCAATTGATTCACGAGAAGCGCTGGAGAACAGATTAGAGCAGCTTAAAAAAATCAATGCAGATGCAGTAGAAAGACCTGAGAGCTGGGGTGGTTACCGGCTGGTGGCAGATTCATTTGAGTTTTGGCAGGGGCGTGAAAACAGATTACATGATCGATTTACGTATTCAAAGGACATTAAGGGCAACTGGCTAATAACTCGCCTACAGCCATAATCTGGTATAATTTGATTACAAACCTGTCTGCGCAGGCATTGCTTGCGCTACTTCCTCCCAATACAGAACTAGATTTAATATAGAGTTAAAAAATATGAGCGACAAAATTCTAATAACCGTCGGCAAAGTTAAAATAGAAGCCAAACTACTCGACACACCTACTGCCAGAAACATTAAAGATGCACTTCCCTTTGGCAGCAAGGCGTCCACATGGGGCCAGGAGATATTTTTTGAGACACCCGTAATGGCCGAGCTTGAAGATGATGCGAAAGATGTTGTCGATGCAGGTGAAATAGCCTTCTGGGCAGATGGTAGTACCATTGCAATAGGTTTTGGAAAGACACCTGCATCAGAGGGAGATGAAATTCGTTTAGGTACAAAAAGCAATATCTGGGCACATGCGGTGACGGATGTGACTTTACTAAAACCCTGTAAAGCAGATGATTTTGTATTTATAGAAATGCTCTGAGCAGATATTGTTTCAAAACATTGACCTCAACGTCGGGTGCTGGGGTCAATGTTTCGATAAATTTAACGTCTTAATTTTCTAATGCCGACTAGGCCCAGTAAACCTGATATAAACAACAATATTGCAGGTGGTAGTGGCACAGCGGATACGTTTATCATTGCATCGGCATTATTAAACAAAATATCAGCATCATAGTTATACCCTGTAGCGCCGCCGAAGCCTATGAAATCTAAATTTCCTGAAAATAACTCTGACATTGTAAGCATTGAAGAACCAATACCGAGTGTATCAAAATTAATATCAGCAAGTTTTATAGTACCAGTAAGTCCGGGGCTTAATCTTGCTGCAAATAATTCGACACTACTGCCCGCATTATTAATATTGTTTCCATTACCCGGAATGAACCACTGACTATCGATAGTATATGAATTTGCTGAAAGCTGCGTATTATTGAAATTTATTTCTGACCCCCAACCCAGTAGACCACCTTCCAGACTATCTACATTTGTCACATATAAACCAGCGGTAAACGAGGTACCCAGAGCGACAGATGTACTAGTATCTTGTAGCCCATCACCATCAAAATCAAAATAAACGATGGGTGCAGCTTGCGCAACTGACAGAAGAAACAAACCTAACGTTATTGTAATAATTTTTAATTTCATTTTATTATTTCTCTTAGATTAATTAATCGGGCAATTAGTACGCCCAAACTCAGCTGAAAAAACTGACATATCAGCTGTATCTACATCATTATCCAGATCAAAATCTGCTTCACATGCAGCACCAGTCGAACAGTTTGTTCTTCCAAAATCAGCACCTAAAATTGCAATATCTGCAGTATCAACATCACCATCATTATCAAAATCGCCCTGACAGAATGCAGGGCATGCATCTCCTACTCCATCATTATCAGTATCAGTCTGATTATTGTTAGGCGTATCAGGGCAGTTATCATTTTGATCTAGAATAAAATCATTATCTCGATCAACACCCATACGAACCTCGGTACCTACCGGAACTGCTGTAAAGGTAAGCTCTTGCCCAGTTGTTGCTGATAATTGAAATAATTGTGCTTCTGATATGGGATCAACAAATGCATCATCACTTTGATAAGTACCATCTGCCTGTCTGAACCATCCTCGTTGAGTATTTGAAATTTTACCTTTTACTATAACGCTATTATTTCCCGCATCCATTTGAGAATTCATCAATTGAATACGAGTTATAACTGAAGCATTACCAGGGTTATTCAAGGTTATCTGCTGACCAATAATGGGTGCCATATTGCTATCCATAGCATGCATAAATTGCTCAAGATTTTGATTATCTGTTGCGCTGGTTGCAAATAAATTAGCATTATGAAAATTATTTAATGTATCGATAGACCCATCATGAATAAAACCAAAACCTCTAATCTGATTCCCCATATGATTGGTTCCGCTGTTAGGAAAGATTGAATCCGTCTCAGGAAAACCAAACATCCCTACCTTCTGATACATATTTCTTAAATGCGGTATTTTAAATTCCTGAGTTCCCGCCTCAAAACTCATTAAACCATTAGTGCCAAAGAAACCCTGTGCTGGATCCACAACATGACAGGCATTACAAGTTACACCTACAGTAGAAGGGGCACTAAAGAAAAAATCTGAACCCGCCTGCTGCTTGGGTGTTTTTGAATTATCAAGCGGACGATTTGGATTTGGTGGATAATTTACCTGTAATATAAAGTTTGTAAAAGCATCCATATCTGACGTAGGTAACGGACCAGTACGTCCCACCAATCCTTCAAATGCAACATTAAATTCCATAAATGCACCTGCTTCATCCATTGCGTCACCACCAGAATCTGCAGCAGTACGATCACCACGCCAATGCATTGGGCCCTGATTACTCATGCCTCTCAATGATTGTGTTGTCATTGGACCTTTCATTGGGTGGTAAGGCTGATTTGTACCACCAAATGGTCCCGGATTATTTAAATTAAGTTTTATATCGCCTTCAGGATCACCTAAATCCCACGCCAGGCTATCGAAATCAGCAAAAATATGGCAACTTGAACAGGATGCTTCACCATTACTTGAAGTTAAATTAGCATCATATAAAAAAGGTCTACCATTAATTAATGAAACAGGTTCCGGGTTAGGTAAATTATAATGACGAATCTCTGTATTATTCGTCGTATCAATTACAGAAACAGAGTTATCAAAACGTGTAAAAACATACAGCTGATTTCGTGATTCATTAAGAAGTAAGCCACTTGGGCCACCACCAGTAATATTTATATGATTAGATGAGCTAGGTACAAAACTGTCATTTTCCAGGGTTTGTGTATTAAATACGCCCACTTTTGAAGAGCCATATGCGGCAACGTAAAGCGTGCTCCCGTCTGAGCTAATTTCCATCGCATTAGGTGTTGCCAGGCTATTTTCTTTAACACCTGAGGGTGCAGGGTTAAGATTATAGTCAATATGCTTATTCAAGTGCCTTGCCTGTACACTACTCTGTGAAGGATCAATAACCGTCACCCTTGCTTTATGTAAGTTCCCAACCACCGTACTAGTAGTTGAACCTGGAGGACGTATACCCTCAAATCTTACCGCATTATTTGCATCAGTATTTGTTACATAAACTTTGCCCGAAACAGGGTTAGCGATCATATTGAATAACACGGTTCCCACACCTGAATAAGCCTCATTAACTATTAAGGTGTCTGCGTTAATAGAAAACACATCAGTGTCAGGTAAATTAAACTTAACCTGGGCACTCCAGTCTCGATTTAACTCATCCACCCATAACCCGTTATCATTAAGCTTAACTATTAATCCAACTTCAGGTGCCAGATTACTATTTTTATCCGAGTTAGGAGCTGGTGAGCCACCCGGTGCACTATCTGGACCAGCACCTGGAACACAAGGCCCCGTGAATATGCCTCCATCACATACAGCTCCGTCATGCACTGTTGTAGTTTGATTACCTGTATGAAAGCCAGCTAGATAAACAGTGCTGTTATTTCCCGTCCCTGACACAGCAAGTGCACGGGGGGTGTCTGTAAAATAAGTCTGTACCGTTGTAGGGGTTCCTCCAAAACTGGAACCGGTACTGTTAGCATCAAACACCCATATATCAGCCCTACCTATGCCTGGCACCGTAACCTCACCAGGATCATTTGGCATAATTGTCGGGCTATATGGGCTATTCTGGCCTCGATGAGCTGTACTAATAAAAGCACGGTTTAAACCTGTTCCAGCGAATACAATATCCCTCGGCTCATCACCCACTAATAAAGTTTTAATAACACGTGGTGGTGTTGTATTTGTATCAACAACACTAACAGAGTCTGACAGGTGGTTTACAACCCAAACTTCACCATTACCGCGAGCAGCTACTGCTACTGGCTCCATACCGACGGGCACAGACGACTGATGTACCAGAGATTTTTCCGTTACCTTAAAAATTTCCAGGCGATTATCCGGTGTGTTCACAGCAAATAGTTTCTTTCCATCTACTGAAATAGCAAGTGGACGAACCTGCCCAGACTCAAATGCGACAAAACTTGAAGGCGTAGTAGTCGTAAATTTATAAGTGCTCGTACTAGTATTCTGACCAACATTGGTAGATTCTGAATCGCCACCACAGCCTGTTAAAAACACTAACACTGATGGTAGAATTACAGACGTAGAACGCCTTAACAAATATTTTATTTTCATTTCCATTTTCATTTCTTTTTATTTTTTTACGAAATTGATATAAACAAAGCTAAAACTTAAGAAGCAATTATTAAGCCATATAACTAATTCTTTGATTTTATTGAATAATATAATAGTTTTATAGAAAAGATATATGGATCATGTAAAACTAAACGACGTTTAATAACACCTGTTTTACAGTTTTTAATAATTTAAAAAACGTATCTGAAGAGTACACCCAGGAAGAAACCTGGGTATATTTTATAAGATAAAGACTAATTATTTTCCCGGTACTGCCTTAAAAATCGATCCATCTTTTCCATTACCCCATCCATATCTTCTCGACGTGATAAAAAGACTAATCTAAAGTGATCCGTTTTAGGCCAGTTAAACGCAGACCCCTGTACTAACAGTATTTTTTCCTGTTGTAATAATTGTAATACAAACTTTTGATCGTCTTCAATTCTGTAAATTTCAGGATCGAGTTTGGCAAATAAGTACAGTGCACCTTTGGGCCTTACACAGCTCACCCCTTCAAGCTGATTTAACATCTTCCAGCTATAGTCCATCTGTTCGTATAAACGGCCACCAGGTTTAACCAGATCATTAATGCTTTGATAGCCACCCAGAGAGGTTTGAATTGCATGTTGTCCCGGTACGTTTGAGCATAAACGCATTGATGCTAGCAACTCCATACCTTCAATAAAGTCTCGTGCATGATCTTTAGCACCACTGATAACCATCCAGCCAGCTCGAAATCCAGCTACTCTATAAGATTTTGATAAGCCATTAAAACTGATCATTAACAGATCATCAGCCAATGAGGCCAACGCAATATGCACCGCATCGTCGTAAATGATCTTGTCATAAATTTCATCTGCGAAAACAATCAGGTTATGTTTACGGGCGATTTCAAGTAATGCAAGCAGTGTTTCTTTTGTATATACCGCTCCAGTTGGATTGTTAGGGTTGATAACCACTATGCCACGGGTTTTAGGTGTAATTTTGCTTTCTATATCAGCAAGATCTGGCTGCCATTCATTTTCCTCGTCACACATATAATGCACAGGATTGCCACCTGACAAACTAACAGCAGCTGTCCATAAAGGGTAATCAGGAGCTGGAATCAACATTTCATCGTCATTATTCAATAACGCCTGCATCGACATTACTATTAATTCGCTGACACCATTTCCAATAAAAATATCATCAACATCAACATCATCTGGAAAGCCTTTCTCCTGACAGTATTGCATGACTGCTTTACGAGCGTAATACACGCCTTTTGAGTCTGAATACCCCTGACAATTAACCAGATTTCGCATTACATCCTGAATAATTTCATCTGGGGCACAAAGCCCAAATGGCGCGGGATTACCAATATTTAATTTAGTAATACTGTGGCCTTCTTCTTCAAGGCGTTTGGCTTCCTGTAAAACAGGGCCACGAATGTCATAACAGACCTGATTTAGTTTGTCGGATTTTAATATGGTGGTCATAAAATTTTTAATTGTTCAAAGGGATTTAAGTTATGCCATCATACAATCTGCAAATTTATATATAAAGTGATTTTAGAATGAATATAGTGATGGTTGATAGCGGACAGTTAACGGGGGATCCTGATTTTCCTGAAGTTAACTTACCTAAATTTGGCTGGTCACAGTTCGTTGCTTTACCAGAAGAAGAAATCGAAGAGCGTTGTTGGCGAGCAGATATAATAATTAGTACAAATACACCAATAAGCGCAAAAGTGATTAAAGAATCATTCAAATTAAAACTAATCGTCACTTGTGGTGAAAATAGTGATCATATTGATAAAGCTGCTGCCAATGAACGGGGGATAATTATTTGCAACGTTCCTGGCCTTAATAGCAATGACGTCCAGGACACACAAAAAATAGCTGATCAGGTTGTTGACAATATCAATGCCTGGTTAGAAGAAAAACCGATTAATATAATTGATTAAACAATCTAAATGAGTATAATTCTCATTTAGAAAACCACGAGGAGAATTAAGATGAATGATCTGTTAGAGACATTACTCGATTGCCCTAACCTTAGCTTACGACTACTTGACTCAAAAACTGGTCGTTCTGTAAAAACAGTAAATCATGATCAGCTTCAAAAAATAATTATAGATCAAGAAGTTAGCTGCAAGAAAGACTGTGGAAACATGAGCTGCCATAATCGTTCTATTGACGATTAAAAGAAAGTTATTGAATACTTTTCATTCAATAACTCTGGCTCTAAACCTTTCTTCTCGCTCTCACAGCTTCAGCTAACTCTCTTAGCAACACTTCAGTCTCATCCCAGGCAATACATGCATCAGTTATGCTTTGCCCATAGATTAAGTTATCCTTGTCATCTACATTCTGTCGACCAGCCACCAAATGGCTCTCAAGCATTACGCCCATTATATCGTTATTACCCGATCTGATTTGACCTGCCACATCGCGACATACATTTAATTGTCGATTATGATCTTTTTCGCTATTAGCATGAGAACAATCAACCATCAGGTATGGTTTCTGCCCACTTTCCTGCAATTGTTGAGCAGCTTGTTTTACATTTTCAGCGTCATAATTGGGGGATTTACCACCGCGTAAGATTATATGGCAGTCTTCATTTCCTGTTGTGGAAAAAATTGCAGAATGCCCCTGCTTGGTTAAAGACATAAATACATGTGGGCGTGAAGCAGCTTGTATAGCATCTATCGCCACTTTGAGACCACCATCTGTACCATTTTTAAAACCAACCGGACATGATAAACCCGAAGCAAGTTCACGATGCCCCTGACTTTCAGTCGTTCTAGCACCGATCGCCCCCCAGCTAACTAGATCTGAAATATACTGAGGACTAATTAAATCTAAATATTCTGTACCTGCAGGTATCCCCATATCCGCAATATCCAGCAATAAGCTACGTGCCTGACGAAGACCATGGTTTATATTAAAACTGTCATCCAGATGAGGGTCATTAATTAAGCCTTTCCAACCGACTGTTGTGCGTGGTTTTTCAAAGTAAATACGCATCACAATACATAAATCTTCAGCTAATTCATCAATAAGCGGTTTTAAGCGTTTAGCATACTCACGTCCCGCTTTAGTATCATGTATTGAGCAGGGACCCACAATAACTAGCAAACGATCACTTTCAGCCTGTAGAATTTCGTGAATTGCCTGACGTGCACCATGCACCGTATCAGATGCAGTATCTGTAATGGGATACTCTCTATGTAACTCTTCTGGAGGCAGTACTTCCTGCAGGCCGGATATGCGTAAATCGTCAGTTTTATACTTCATTAAGATTCATTTTGGGTTAATTAAGCAGGGCATTATATATGATGATGGCAGCCACATAAATATAAGGACAGCTAAATAATGCAATACAGGCTTATTTCAATTCAGACAACCAGTTATGGAACTGATTCAGGTTATCAAATTGCTGATCTGGTTCTGGCTCACTGGGATTCCAGGTTTGCGCAAATCGATTAAGCCAAACAGTGCCAATGCCGGCATTTCTCGCACCCTGAATATCATGCAGGGGATGGTCTCCAACGTGTATGGTTTGCTGCGGACTCACGCCTGCCTTTTTCATAGCTGAAACAAACATCGCCGGGTCAGGTTTTGACGCCTGTACATCTGCTGCAGAAACCTGAAAATCAAAATAATCTGATAATCCAGTTTTACTAATGTGAGCATTACCATTTGTTAGAGCTACTAAAGCGTATTTTTTTTGCAATTCAGTTAAAACAGGCAACACATCATCATACAAATTTACCTTTTGCCTCGCCTCATAAAACACATTAAACGCCGACTCTACCCATGCATCGGTATCATCTGTTTCAGCGGCCAACTGTTTTAAGTGCACTTTCCTTGCTGCCGATAAATCATGGATTAATTCTGGTTGTTGCTGAATAAGCTGTTTTCGTTTTGTGCGTAATTGCTCAATATCATAAGCCCGTGCAATCTCTGGTTTGTACTCACATAACCAGTTGTAAAGTGTTTGTTCTGCAAACTGAATAGTGGGCATACATGGCCAGAGGGTATCGTCTAAATCAAAGCAGATTAATTTATACATCCAACTACCGAGTAATTACCACATAAGCGGGTGATGAGAATGACTTTTGAAACTCCTTAAGTAACAATCTTGCCTGATCACGCTCGGCAAAGCGCCCTACTCTAACATTATATTTAGTAGCGCCTGAGTTAGACATAAAGCTACTTACATACGCATCAAATTTTTTATCTGCCAGCTTATCAATAAAACTATTAGCATTAGCTTCACTGGCAAACATACCCGCCTGAATTGAGTAAACTTTTGTTTCAACATCGATATCATCAGGTTCTAACGACGTCTGCGCATCATTTACATCGGGGCCTGGTACTTCTTTACTACTCACAACATCACTTGAATTTGTCTTTGCTGAAATAGCTTTAATCTTTTCTGCTTCTTTTTGGGCTTGCTCTTTTTGAGCCTGTTCTCTTTTTGCTTGCTCTTTTTGAGCCTGCTCTCTTTTGATTTGTTCTTTTCTGGCCTTCTCTTTTTTAGCCTTCTCTTTTTTAGCCAGCTCTATCTTGAGCGCCTGCTTTCGTGCCTGTTCCTTTTTAGCTGCTTCTTTCTTAAGAGCCTCTTTTCTGGCCGCCTCTTTTCTGGCCAATTCTTTTCTGGCCAACTCTTTTTTAGCCGCTTCTTTTTTTACTTGCTCCTGTTTTTCAGCTGCTTTTTGCGCAGCAATTTCATCTTCTTTTCTGGATTCAGGATTAGCGGTTACACTTTCTTCAACAGCTTGATCTTCAGACGGGGTAACACCTTTCTCAGATCCTGTGTTCTCATTCACCTGGTTTGATGACTCTAAAGCGGATGAAGACTGTGTTCCAAAATAATACCCCAATACAAAGGCAAAAAGTAAAGCACCAGCGAGCATCATTAATGTGTTTTTTATTTGATCTTCATTGATTACAAATGCTTTCATTTTTTATTTTATCTCTTCAGCTGTTAAGATTTTCGGTATTTACACTCACTCGAAAATTGACTATTTCCTGCACTCCATTGAAGTCAGGTATTTTTGTAATTGTTTAAATAAAGTTAGATTTACCGCTGCCATAACTGATCTGGGAGCCAGGCTCTTTTTAAACACACTGTCTCCGCCAAACGTTTTAGCATAACCACCGGCTTCAGTTAAAATTAGTTGCCCAGCCACATAATCCCAAAGTTTTTGTCCACCATGTATATTAATCTGGCAACGCCCTACAGCTAACCAGCACCAGTCTAACGCACCTGAGCCAAAATTGCGCTGTGAGGCATAAGGGTGCTCACGTGAGAGGCATATCCGCATCTCAGGCTTAAGGCGCTTAAAATCAATTTGTGCCGTACATTGATGTAAAAATTCTCTTTCAGTCTGACTCTTCAAAAGCTGATTATTTAACCAGGCTCCTTGTCCTTTGATCGCACTAAAGACTTCATCTCTATTCGGGTCATAAATCAGACCTAATACGACTTCTGAATTTATAATTAAAGCTATTGATACAGAGAAAACCGGTATTCCACTAGCAAAATTACTGGTGCCGTCTAGTGGGTCTAATATCCACAGTCCTGCCGCATCACTATCCAACTGCAACTGCTGTTCAGCTTCCTCCATCTCCTCTCCCAGCACCACGTATTCTGGCCAATGTTCTTGCAAGCTAATAATCATCGCTTTTTGCATTTCAGAATCGGCTTCTGTCACCAGGCTACCATCCTGCTTTAAACTATAAGCGACCTGGTTATAACGAGGCATAATTTGCTCTGCCGCGTGCTGTTTAACTATTTCTTCTAACTTTATTAAGATATTTTTCATAAATCTTTAAGTTGATTTTGTAAACAGAGCAATTGATTCTACATGTGCGGTATGTGGAAACATATCCATTACACCGGCACTTTCTAAAGTATAACCATACTCATGCACCAGCACATGAGAATCTCGCGCCAGTGTTGCCGGATTGCAGGAAACATAAACAATTCGTTTTGCTTTTAATTTACCAATATATTTCAGCATTTCCATAGCGCCTGATCTAGGCGGGTCGAGCAATATTTTGTCGTATGTCTGATTAACGCCGTTCTTACATAACCAGATTTCACTTGATATATCCTGTGATAAATCCGCGGCAAAAAACTCACAATTCTCAATATTATTTCGTTGAGCATTCTGACGGGCCTTTACGACCATACTCTCTGCACCCTCAACCCCGGTAACTTCTGCACATTGCCTTGCCATTGCTAGAGTAAAGTTACCCAGACCACAAAACAAGTCTAATACCTTATCTTGTGAATCCAGTTCTAACATTTGCAATGCAGTACTCACCATTGACTGATTTATTTCACTATTTACCTGTGTAAAGTCGTTAACCTGAAACTCAATTTTAACCTGCTGATCTTCTAAGGTATAACTTAATGCTGATGGATTTTCAGGCCATAAAGGTGTTATTGTTTGTGGCCCACCCGACTGCAACATAACCTGCAAATCATTTTCTTTTGCAAAACGGGTTAAAGCGGTCTTGTCACTTTCACACAACTCTTCTAGATGCCGAAACACCAGAGCTGTTTTTGTATCATCTACAGCAACCTCTATCTGAGGGATGCTTTGTCTGGCTTTCATTGTTTTCAGTAAATTAGATAAATCTGTAATACGTAAACCGACAGATTCGTGTAACACTGGGCAATTAAGTATATCGGCTAAAAAGGAATTGCCTTTTTCACGAAAACCTACAAGCACTTTGTCTTTTTTGTGTACATACTTCACACCTAATCGCGCCTTTTGCCGATAGTGTTTAACTGGTCCTCTTAATGGCGACAAAATATTTTTCGGCTCTACTTGCCCCAGATGCCTAAACTGCTGCATCAGTGCATCCTGTTTACTGTGTATTTGTGCTTCATGATTCTGATGCTGCATACTACAACCGCCACACACGGTAAAGTGCTCACAAATAGGCTCAACTCTATCTACTGCTGCTTTCAATATATTAACTGCACGGCCTTCATCAAACTTTTTGCTCATACGGCTGTATTTGAATTCAACGACTTCGCCTGCAAGCGCAAAATCAACAAATACAACCTTACCTTCAATATGAGCAACGCC
>Ga0316207_10004283_pt1 | contig 12487 bp, 13 predicted proteins | sample 6weekpyrite_MG_FD_204943 | JGI IMG/M metagenome (GOLD analysis project Ga0316207, IMG submission 204943) | Microbial mat bacterial communities from mineral coupon in-situ incubated in ocean water Damariscotta River, Maine, United States -... | ecosystem: Environmental > Aquatic > Marine >... | reverse complement strand
AAGCTTGCTGATTGAATAAGTTTTTATTGGAGACATGTGGGTGTTACAAAATTATATTATTCAAAAAAGACTCTTCAAGGATATTTTATTAATGACCCATGTGGTGATTGGTTATCCTGGGGTTGTTGAGTGCTTTAAATTTGTGTCTGAAATGCAAAGAGTTGGTGTGGATATAATTGAGTTGCAGATACCAGATGATAATGCGCACTTAGATGGTGAAATAATTAGAGATGCTAATGCCCAGGCTTTAGTCAATGGTGTTAATTTGGAGCAGTGCTTTGCCTTTGCTTCAAAACTTACAGCTACTTTTAACATACCTTTTGTTTTTGTCGCCTATTATAAAACAGTTAGCAAATATGGGTTCAAACAGTTTTTTCGTGAAGCTAAAAACTGTAATGTTCAAGCCATAATTATCCCTGATATTCCAGACTGTGATCAGCATAGGCTGTATCAGCTCGCTGATGCATGCGGAACTTCTATTGTTCCTGTTATCTTTCCTGATTCAGTATATTCAAAATTTAGCTCCTTACTTAAATATACCCGGTTTTGCTACTGTGCTACACACACAGGTTCCACGGGTGAAACAGCTTTTTTCGAACAACCATTGCTTGATTATATTAAATCGGTAAAAAAGTTCATTACTAAACCTGTTGCAGTGGGGTTTGGGGTGAAGACAAAAGATCATATTGAATATTTGAAAGGCTATGCTGATATTGCAGTTGTTGGTACTGAAATTTTAAAAATTCTAAATAGAGATGGGGTGGATATGGCTGTAAAATATGTGGCTGAATTAAGTGATGCTATTAAGTTATCCTCTTCACTAGTAAATTAAGTTTGAAAATGCAGATACAAGCTAGTTAACATTTCGGATAGTTAGCAAAAAGCGGCAGTTTTCTGCCGCTTTATATTTTATGTTTCCTAAAAACAACTTATGCCTGTTTAGAAATAACCATCCGTCAGTGTTTCCATAAATGCAATTAAATCAATATAATCCTGTTCTGATAAATTTAACCCTTCAAACGTACCTTTATTTAATTCTGAAGCAATGTTTCGATCTACCTCTGGGAAAATGAATTCATTTGCCACCTGAATATCGTAATGTGTAACTACTTCCTGTAATGTTTCATAAACACCATTATGCATGTATGGTGCAGTTAAGGCGATATTACGTAAGGTAGGAACTTTAAATTTTCCGTCCTCATCTGTTTCGTTAACAACGCCTCCTAGTCCTAAGTCCGGGGTACTGTCTGGGTTATCAGGATTGGCGGGTGTGCCAATATTAAAATATTTGAAGTTAGTAAATAGTGCAGGGCCTGTATCTGGATCACCTATAACATGACAATTTGCGCATTTGGCTGTGTCCTTGTCTTTAAACAGTTCGAAGCCGCGTAACTCAGAAGCCGTTAAAGGATTGTTAACTGGGTCTAGCTGGAAGGCATCAAATTTTGATGTGAATGGGTTCATCGCCTCTGATATTTCAAAAGCAGCAATCGCCTCGGCGATATTGTTATAAGCGATCATTGTGTCATCAAATGCGGTGCTGCCAAATACGCTTCTAAAGTCATCTGCGTATGTACTGTTCATAACTTTATTTACCACTTCTGCTTCATCAGCATTGTTCATTTCGACTTCATTAAGAAATGGTGCTTTTGCCTGATCGACCAGGTCAATGCTACGCCCATCAAGAAATTGCCCACCCTGATATTTTGAGCCATCTTCTGATGTGTCTGGTGTTGTAGTTAGGCCAAAGTCAGGTGAAAAAGAAGCATAAGCTGAAGTAGGTGCATTTCTATTTCCGAAGCTTGCCGCAACAGAACCCTCAGAAACAGGTGCTGTAGTTGTAACGTCCGGGTCAGCAAAACCAGCTACCGGGTCATGGCAACTTGCACAGGACTGGTTGGCGTTGCTCGATAAGTTTTCGTCAAAGAATATTTTTTCTCCAAGTGTGAGTATGGTTACATCGTTAGATGTATCATTGCCAATAGGTGACGGGTCGCTGCTAGAACTACATCCGCTAAGCATTAAGAGTAATCCTGATAAGAGTAGGGGGGTTGTTATGAGTTTGTTTTTGTTTAAAAGTGGAAAAACCATAGATATACACCTGTGAAATAAAGCTACATACCGCATTGTTTCAGTATATGAAGTGAGATGCTTGATTAAAATCAATGCCAGATTAACTTTATCATTAATTAGCTTAATTTTGTGGATAGGGTCACAGTTCGCGCTATTTTTAGCCGAGTCATAAAATGATTGTTGTTAATTGCCTGAATGAGGGTGCTGAGATATAAGTTCTTATAGCATAGCCTGTTTCTTCATGTGAGCCGTCTCACACAATACTGTCCTGCATGTTTATATAATCCTAAAAATTATTTTTTGCATTATTGATCTGTAATTTGTTTATTTAATTTAATAGACTTAACCTGGAATTGTATATGAAAAATGTTCTGATTTTAATTAGTCTGCTGGTTCTCGTTATTTTGCTCTGGTATTACTCAATTGTTCTTTCACCTGATGGAGTTCAGTCTATTACCATTGATCAACTGGTATCGAGTGTTAATAACTGGTTTTCAATTATGGCACTGGTCGCGGCATTATTTGCACTGAGTCTTGTAGTTTTAAAAATGGAGTCGCAGCAAAAGCAGTTTGATGTGATGATGAAACAGAATAATCTTAATCTTGAAATTATGGCGCTATCGAGTCTTATTCAGGAGAGCGATGCAACATTACACCGTTACGATCGTTGGGAAGCAGCGGGTATTAAAGGTGACTATGTAAATGCAAAGTCTGATGTGCGTGAAAAAATGAATGCGCATCGTGAATTATTAGAACGAAAATTTGCAGAGGTTAGTGATGTTGGAGGTTGAAATGTTTTATATCTTATTTCACTGCTATCCCGTTAAAAAATAAATTATATGTATAAACCACAGTGTGGCGTGATTAATGACTACTTTAGCCTGTTCGAGACATGAGCCGGGAGCACCTGTCTAAGACCCGCCGTAAAACCTTCCCTGGTGGCTCGGCACCCGCGTCCATGCGGGTGACGGTCTTAGACGGGTACTCCCAACTCATGTCTCTAGTTATTAACAGGACAGCAGTGATCTTATTTCAAAGTTCTGAGCTTAAGTATAACTAATTAATTTATAACTATAAATTTTTCAATTAAGTATAATATTTTTTTGACGCACTGGTTATTATGTGAATTCACCAGGCTATTAAATTTAATTTCGGAAATTCTATTAGAATTAAGTATCAAATGATTTAGTAATATTATAATGAAAGAGTAAATGAATAATTCAATAAATCTTTCCACTAAGGGAATTTCTTGTAGTTAAGTAAGGAGTTTTCTTATTTTTTTATCAACGATTAACGTTCGATTCAATGGGTCTCAGGGTTTACCCTGGGTATATGATTAATATCCTAGGGTTCGCCCTAGTTATATCGCTTTATTAGGTGCAATAGACTCTTGGCGTTGCATTATTTTAAGAACTGTTTTAACTGTATGCAATAAATGGAATGTACCAGGCAGAGGGGGAGCTCTTATTTTATTTTTAGAAAGGTAAGAGTTGAGCTGGACTGCATTTTTTATGGAGCTAATTTACAACTCGGGAATCAAAGATTTGCACTGAGTCAAGTTAGGTGGCATAAAAAACGGATCTTGATAGCATGAGGTCAGGGGAAAAATTGACCAGGTTAACCGTGTTGTTCATAAAATTCTGTTTAAATAATTTATTTGATTGTTTGGCAGTTATATTTATTGACTAGGTTAAATGTTAGAAGTTCTAAGGATTCTATGAATCCTCGTGGGTTTTTGATGTTAACGGAGATAAGAAATGATCTTAAAAAAAACTAAACCAATAATTGCAGGGGTGCAAAGTTTATTACTCGCTTCGGCAATGTCATTTGGCCTGAGTTCTCAGGCTCTTGCTAGCCATAGTACAAAAGAAATCACCTTGATCCATCTGAGTGATGTCCATGGTCATATTCGTGCCCACGATGAAGACTTTCTTTCCAGTGGTAATCGCGAAAATTCCGGTGGTGTTGCAAGACTTGCAACCGGTATTAAAGATATTCGTGAAAGAGTAGGCGAAGATAACAGTTTGTTATTCATGGTGGGTGATGCTACTCACGGTGGTGGCGAAGTACTCTTTACCCTGGGTAATGCCATAATGCCAATTTTCAATGCCCTGAGAATTGATGCATTTGTTATGGGTAACTGGGATTGGGCATATGGTACGCGTGTAACTCGTAATCGTTATGTTGACGGCCTGAAGGGTACAATACCCATGTCGCGTAACAACCAGACTACACTGAGCTCAACTATTCCTGCCTGTAACGGTACAGCGAGTGCGGCGGATTGTAATGTTATAGCAGCAAATTATGAAACAGTTGCAAATAATGTGTACTGGTTTAAAGAAGGTGCTAGTGGCGCTGCTCGTAAACCCAATCTTGATCCAGCTAACCGCGTATTTGCTCCCTGGGTGTTAAGAGAAGCGAATGATGTAACCGTTGGTTTTGTTGGTGTTACCTCAACACGTTTACCGGTTCAGAACCCATTGTTTAACCTGGGTTTCCGTTTCACTAAAGGCTATCTTGAAATGAAACAGGATATTGCTGATGCACGTGCAGCGGGTGCTGACATAATCGTATTAGCAACGGAGTTAGGCCTGGGTGACAACATCCAGATGGCACTGGAAATTCCTGGCATCGATGTCATCTTGAGTGGTGATACACACGAAACGATTCAAAAGCCAATGATCATCCAGAATGTATTTACTAAAAAGGATGTTGTTATTATCGAATCAGGTGAAGATGCTTATCTTGGTGAGCTGACTTTACAGGTTCGTGATGGCCGTGTTGTAGATCATGACTTTGTTCTTCATGAAATGACAAATGAAGTTGCTGAAGATACAAGTGATTTCTATGTTGCCGGTGGTATTAAAGCCCTTGTAGAAGAAACCACAAAAGAGTTCTACTCTGGTCCTGACTTCAAGTGTCATACATTTGGTCCTGGTGGCTTTAAGTTTGGTGAAGGGCATACCCTATGTACACCACTTGATTCAGTTGCAGGTTATACCGAAGTTGAACTGGAACGTCGTGATGTTATTGGTGATTTCATGAATAACTTTATCGGTGATGCAACATTGGCATTAGGTAAGGCGACAGGTGATCCAGCTATTACTGATGATTCAGCATTTGCAATCAGTAATGGTTTCCGTTTCGACATTCCTGTTTTTGCTCAAGGTACGCCTTTAGCTAGCGGTGGTTTCTCTGATGGTGCAATTACTGTGGGTGAAATATATAACTTCATGCCATTTACACCAGCGGTTTCACTGGTAGAATTTACCGGCGGTCTGTTACGTGGACGTTATGAAGGTTTCTTAGAAGGTGTCTTTGATCCACATCCTTTCCGTCATCGTGGTGGCTGGTGGATGGGCTTCTCCGATAATATGCGTTTCGTTCTTGATCTGGAAAATTCTCCAACTTCTGTGCCCTTGCAGGTAGTGGGTGGCCGTATTCTGGAAATGAAAATTAATAACAGACGTGTCGATCCAAGTGAAATTATCACCGTAGTTAGTTGTTATCCAAATGGTGAAGGTACTGATCGTCAGTGTCGTACATCAGGTGGTCGTAACATGCGTTTCCCATGTGGTGATTTCAATCCAGATGTTAATACACCTAGTGTAATTGGAGTTTGTGATCCAGTGAATACCAGTGAAATTGTTGTTCCCGGTCGTAAGCCTGCAGTACGTCAGGTTGCACCAAATAATTTCTGGGTGCCAGCTATGGTTCTGCGTGAGCATCTTAAGAACAACGTAATTACATTTGCGGACTACGGTCCACAGCGTAAGAACACAGAAACCGTACCTTACAATGGCTGTCCTGCTACACCACCTTTAGCGGATAAAGATTGTGATGGTGTACCCGATTCGCCCTTCGGCGAAGTCCAGAACGTCTTTGGCGCTGGTCCTTCATGGTTAGGTCGCCTGGTGGTAGGTGATGACGACGATTAATTCCTGATTGGAGTTAATCTTTTATGAAGGTAAAACTTCAAAATGCCACTCTTTAAAAAGAGTGGCATTTTTTATGTAATTTAAGAAAAAGGCTTATAGGTTGTATCTGTAAAGAGTCGTATAATATAAAAATTGAACAATATATTAGATGATATTGGGGTGGAGTAGTTATGGGGTATATGAACAGGGTAAAACAATGTTCAAAAAAAAGTTTAATGATTTTTTTATTATGTTTTTCATTTAACGGCAATGCGTCTAATCAAACGCAGAATACAACAACTACAATCGATAGCACTCACTATCGAGTATCTTACAAAAGCCGGGTTGAACCATTACCCTTAAATCAAATTCATAGTTGGGTGCTTCATATAGATACACTTGATGGAAAACCTGTTGAGAAAGCCAGGGTTTCGGTTTATGGCGGCATGCCAGCACATAAACATGGTCTTCCTACGGAGCCAGTCGTAACCGAGCTTAGCAAAGGTGACTACCTTGTTGAAGGGCTTAAATTTAGTATGAATGGTGGTTGGGAAATATGGTTTCACATTAGAGCAGGAAACGTTTCCGATAAGGTTAAATTTGATATTACTTTTTAAGAACTCTGGCTACCGAGTTTTCTCTTTACATAAAAAATACAGAACCCCATGAATTTGAAAACAAAACTAAAATCTAAAAAAAATATTTTTTACTTTATACTCTGGTCTTTTACTTTTTCTCTACAGGCAGCGCAAGAGACAGGCTGGAGTGATGCAGAGCTAGCAATGTTACGCCTCCAGTCGATTAAAAGCCTGCCAGAATTACCACCTGACCCCACAAATAAATATGCTGATAATGCGGATGCAGCCAGGCTAGGTCATAAACTGTTTTTTGACAAACGTCTAAGCTCTAATGGAAAAGTAGCCTGTGCAACCTGTCATCAAGTAGAAAAAAACTTTACCGATGGTCTGGCTAAATCTAAAGGCATAAGTGAAACAGGCCGTAGTGCACCCAGTATTGTTGGCATTGCGTATAGTCCCTGGTTTTTCTGGGATGGTAGAAGTGACAGTTTGTGGTCACAGGCACTGGGTCCCCTCGAGTCAGGTGTGGAGCATGGGGGCAACAGATCGCAATATGCAAAAATTATTTACAACGATTTAAGTTATAAAAAAATGTATGAAAAGGTATTTGGGATCCTGCCTGATTTATCAGATATAAAACGTTTTCCAGATAATGCTGCACCTATTGGCATAAGAAAGTCTGATGAAGACTGGTATGCCATGTCAAAAGAAGATCGTAAAATAATTACACGTATTTACGTAAATATAGGCAAATCAATTGCCGCTTACGAGCGATTGATTATACCGGGCCCCGCTCGATTTGATAAATATGTTGAAGCGGTTGAAAAAAATGACTTAGCATTGGCAAATAAAATTTTATCTGTTGGTGAGATAGCCGGTTTAAAACTTTTTATTGGCAAAGCAATGTGTGTGACCTGTCACCAGGGGCCGTTATTTACACACCACGGCTTTCATAATACAGGCGCACCCGATCCTGCATCGATAAGACCTAAAATTACAATTAAGTATATTGCAAAGAAAAATAAACCGAGTCTTGATCAGGGACGTTTTAAAGGCATACTTCTGGCGCTTAAAAGCGAATTCAATTGTTTAGGAGAATACAGTGATGCTACAAAAGATGATTGTGCTGAACTGAAGTTTGCTAACAAAAAGCGTGATGAAACCTTAGGTGCATTTAAAGTGCCGGGCTTGCGTAATATTGTTGAAACCAGTCCCTATATGCATGCGGGGCAACTGCTAAATTTGGCTGAAGTCATCAAACACTATAATACTATACCCATAGCCCCCATAGGTCATACAGACTTATTAGCCATTAAGCTGAGTGATAAAGAACTTAAACAAATAGAAAGTTTTTTACATAGTTTGAGCGGACCTCTGGCAGTGGCTCCTGAATTATTACGCGCACCAGGTGGCTAAATTTAATATTTAAAATACATCCATTGTTGCGTAGGGTGGATCCGCTTCGCTTGATCCACCCTTCTACGGTTAATTACACCCTTAATCTTCTGCTTCAATTTCAAGTTGACCACAGGCAACAGGAAGACTGGGTACATAAGTTTCATTGACAGTTAAACCGTGCATTACCACTGTTCTATTTGTCAGGTCTCCCAGGGTTTCAGGGTTAACAGTCAGTTTTATTTCATACTCTAAATTACCGGCCTCATCTACCAGATCAAACGGAACCAGTGGCAGAATAATTGGACCATAGAATGGAGCGCCTTCTCCTACAGCAATAACGCCATCACCATTTACATCCGCTTCAAAACCAGGACACGTTGCATTTTTAGTCGCATCACCGAAACCATGTATATGTTGTGGGTGCGGTTTACCGACTTCTAAGCCGCTAGCATTGATTTCAACTTTTAAAATATTGCCCTTAAGTTTCATCTCAACTTCTGCCCATACACCAGAATTATTAAGTGCCTGCATATTAGCAGTATATTCAATTTTTGATTCTTTCCCTGCATTAGCAATGAATGGAACAAGGCTAATCGATAAAACTGCAACTAGAGTTTTCGATAATATTTTCATAAATTTATCCCTTATTTTTTACAATTATTTAACAACGATTAATGCCCGCTGGTTAACTGAACTCCAGCTAGACGGTATATAGAGGTAGAAATAAACTGATGTAATTCAGTTGAATTTCTTCACTCATACATTACTAACAAAAAAATGGTTAAAATATTCCATTAGATAAAATAAATTTTATAACTACTCTACCGCTTTAAGATAGAGTAATTATAGTGAAGTGAATAAAAGTGAAAGAAAAGTGAGAAAAAGGTGACAAATAAGTTATGTTATAAAGGACTGTCGCTTTTGATATTAAAAAAATTATGTACAGCTTGAGCAACTACAATTAACTGGTCTTTATTTATTTCACCCGTAACAGCATAACCCATTGTGCGATTATGCCAAAAATATACCCCCACGCCATTTTCTTCTGCGTAGGTAAAGGACGTTATTTTCCCCGCCCAGGTATATCGACGTATATAAACCGTTACCCGTGCCATGGCGGTATTTTCATACATAAATTGTGCCGCCATTCTGTTTGATGAAGGTAGTAAGCGTCCACCAATTAATTTGAATCCAGCATTAGTTAATATAGGGGCAGTGATATTGGTGTGCATTCGAGTTGATAACCAGCTAGTTAATATGTTCTGGTCTTTGGCATTAAACTCTACGGGATGAAGTGCATCAGTTGAATAAATAATATGTGCAAATGTTGCGGGTTGCACCAGGTGCGCAAATACGGGAACAGGCGATGGTTGCCTGTCTGTATTAAGCATCCATCCACCGAGACCTGATACCAGTATAATTCCAGTTATCATGGCAACTTTAAGTATAATGTGTTTGTTGGTGTAGTTGCTTTTAAGGTTAACATTTTTATATAAATGTTCTGGCACGTCTTCACAAAGAACCTTATCAAACAGTCGGTGCAGGCCCGCTTTAATAACTCTGTCATTACCCAGGCGTTCAGCAATTTTCGGGTGCTCCGCTAAATAGGCTTCAATGCGCAGGTAATCAGCCTGATCGAGCTCGCCATCAAGGTAAGCATTTAATTCTGCATCGGTTACGGGTTTGTTTTGCTTACTCACTTTACACTCCTGAGTCCTGAGGGCAGGTCGGTTTTATCTGTTAACCAGCTTCGCAATTGATTACGACCACGATGTAGTCTTGACATGACAGTGCCTACAGGAATATTTAATACACCAGCGACTTGTTGATATGATAGACCCTCAAGGCCAATCATTAAAACTACTTCTAGTTGATTGACAGGCAATGTACGTAAAATGGTTTCAAGGTCGGATAATTTGAGCGCTTCATCAGGGCTGGCTCCAATTTGCGATTGTTCTGCTACATCGTGTAATGACAAACACGGTGGTTTATTCTGTTGTTTTCGAAAATCATTTACATATACATTGTGCATAATCGTGAAAAGCCAGGCGCGCATATCGCTACCCGCTCTCCATAAACCAAGGCGAGATAATGCTCTTGTCAAACAGTCCTGTACCAAATCATCGGCTTTGTTTGTATCACCCACCAGTGCACGAGCGTAACGTCTTAGTCGGGGGATATGGGAGATAACTTTTTCTATGGGCTCTGGCATTTATGTACATCCCTGTTTGCTAAATGTAGACATTATCATGTAATAATGCGTTAGTTGTGAACATCTGGCCAGCTACTGTAGTGTTGGCTATTTTCAGTGTTATAAAAATACCTGAAAATTACTCTAAACAGGCCTGAATAATAATCCTCGAGAATATATTCATTTATATGTAAACACCTGAAAAGTGAATTTATTCCATGTTAATTCACTTAATTAGATTTTTTCTACTGTGTCTGTTTTGGTACTGAATTTAACTCCCTTGCTCGATTAATCAACCGCTGCCTGAGTTGAAGCCGTTGAGCAGGGGTCATGTTCTGTAGCCTTTGTCGTAAAGCCTGACGTTGTGCAGGTGGTAGATTTTTCCAGCGTTGCTTAAGCAGTTGGCGCTTTGCAGCGGGTAATTTTTTAAACCACAGGTGTTTTTTTCTTAGTACTTTACGTTCTTCGGGAGACATTTTTTGAAACTGAGTAAAACGTAAGCGTAATTTCTGGCGCATTTCAGGCGTCAGTTTTTTCCATTGCTTAAAACGCAACTTCGCTTTCTGACGTTGTTCAGGTGTTAAGTTGCTCCAACGCAAGGCGCCTTTACTTAAGCGTTGTTGGCGTTTCTCAGGTAGTTGGTCCCAGTTGCTTTCAAGTTGTTTCAACACTTTCTGCTGTTGCGGGCTTAAAGAATTCCAGCTAATTGCCTCTGCTATCGATTGTTGGTGAATCAGCAGTGCAAATGTAAAAACTAAAAATGGTAAGATTTTATTCATGTTCATTGACCTCGCTTTTTACATCCTGCTTGCCATTATTGTGCGCGGGATTATTAGCGACTAAATATTGTTCTAAATCCAGATCGACCGGTCCACTTAACTCACCATCGATTTCGTTCTCTTCAGCCCCCAGGTACTCCAGAAAGTCCATAGAAGGTGCATCATCTGCAAGTACCGGTTGCATACATAACAGGCTGAAAATCAGCAGGCTTAATAACGAAGCGGGTTCATGCCTTAGTTTATAAAGCTTAACCCGCATTGTTCTGTTCCTCTTCTACTAACCAGCTAACAAATTCCAGTTGTTCGAGTAACTCCAGATCGGTTTCAGATGTCAACATTTCCATATCTTCATATGCTTTAGCTATTTGAAATTGTTCAGTGTCATCCGGTAGTGACGTTAATAACCAGGCTGTTGTTACTGCAATGCCCAGGCTGGCAGCGGCTGAGGCTGGAATCCAGCTCGTCATAAAACTAAAAGAGGTTCCATGACTTTCCATCTTGTTATCCAGGGCTTTTTGTCGTGCCTGGTTTAATCTGGATAAGGTAGCCGCATCAAGTGATTCGGCACTTTCATCGAGTATTTTTTTACTGTGTTTCAACAGTTTTTCATCTATTGGGTTCATAGTGATCCTTCAGTACCAGTCGTAAGCTGTGCACTGCTCTTGAGTAATGGGTTTTTACACTGCCTTCTGAGCAGCTCATTGCCGTCGCTGTTTGCGCAACATTAAAGCCCTCCCAGTTGCGTAATAAAAAAGCCTGTTGCTGACGCGGGGGTAGTTGTTTTAACGCGCTATCCAGGGCTTCACGGGCATCATAATTCTGGGTCATGTCCTGTGGGTTTTTAGTGTGTCTATCCGCCGCGGTTTGTATGGGATCGATATGTTCGTCTTCATCCTTTGATTTTAAACCTAACCAGCCCCGCACTTTATTTCGTACACTGCTGCGCCGATACCAGTCACGAATACGGCTTTGTAAAATTCGATGAAATAATGGCCCCCAGTCGGCTTCGTCTTTATGGGAATAGTTTTTTACCAGTCCCATCATCGCATCCTGAACCAGGTCTAAGGCTTCATCAGCATTGCCTGTGGCAATTTCCGCCATACGAAAGGCGCGACGTTCATTACCCATAAGAAAGCGATTTAATGCCTGTTTTTTTTCCTGCGTATTAACCTGCGAAGTTGTCAGGGTGGGCTCTCCTTCATTTTCATCACCTATGTGATTATAAATAGATATGCCGTTATTTAAACTTAATTGTGTAGTGAAATGCTTCATATTTCCAGTTAACTATCTATTACTTATCATATTTAACGCAGCAGAAGCGATTTGGTTTACATCTTATTTTAGATTTTTACCCACTGCTGTCCCGTTAAAAGAAACTAGATTATGTTTAAACCACACTGTGGTGTGTGTAAAGATTATTTCACTCTGTTCGAGACATGAGCTGGGAATACCTGTATAAGACACACCGTAAAACCATCCATGGTGGCTCGACACCCGCGTCCATGCGGGTGACGGTCTTATACAGGTATTCCCAGCTCATGTCTCTAGTGG
>Ga0316207_10004282_pt1 | contig 12488 bp, 10 predicted proteins | sample 6weekpyrite_MG_FD_204943 | JGI IMG/M metagenome (GOLD analysis project Ga0316207, IMG submission 204943) | Microbial mat bacterial communities from mineral coupon in-situ incubated in ocean water Damariscotta River, Maine, United States -... | ecosystem: Environmental > Aquatic > Marine >... | reverse complement strand
TATGGCGTCCCGTAGGGGAGTCGAACCCCTGTACTCGCCGTGAAAGGGCGATATCCTAGGCCTCTAGATGAACGGGACAAATTGTAATCTGTTTTCTGTCTGGTGGAGCTAGGCGGGATCGAACCGCCGACCTCTTGCATGCCATGCAAGCGCTCTCCCAGCTGAGCTATAGCCCCGAAAACAGAGCGCGCACTTTAAGGCAGTACGGCCATGCTGTCAACAGCTAAGGCGCATTTCAGTGCAAAAAAGTTTAACAAAAACAGTATCTAGACCACATTCTAGGCTGGGTTTTGCTGCTCAATTTTTGCCCAGGTATCACGCAGCGTCACGGTACGGTTGAAAACTGGTTTACCGTCAGCCGTTTGCGCACCATCACGGCAAAAATAGCCCTCGCGCTCGAACTGGAAACGCTCGCCGACCTCGGCTTCACCGAGTGTCCGCTCGAGCCGGCAACCAGTCAGTGTACGCAGTGATTCCGGGTTGATGTGGTCACGGAAATCACCTTCTGCCCCGTCCGGGCTCGGCTGGCTGAACAGGCGGTCATACAGGCGCACCTCGGCCTCAACAGCGTGCTCAGCAGATACCCAGTGAATGACACCCTTAACCTTGCGGCCTTCCGGGTTAGCCCCAAGCGTGGCCTCATCGTAGCTACAGCGCAATTCGATGATCTCACCCGCGTCATCCTTGATGATCTCATCACAGCGGATGACATAGGCATTACGCAGGCGCACTTCCCCACCGCCGACCAGGCGCTTGAACTTCTTGTTCGGAGCGACTTCCATGAAGTCATTTCGATCGATATACAGTTCACGGGTAAACGGGATCTTGCGTTTACCGAAAGACTCATCCTGGGGGTGGTTGGCCGCCTCAAGCTCTTCGACCTGCCCTTGTCGGTAGTTTTCGATAATAACCTTGAGCGGGTGGAGTACAGCCATACGGCGCGGTGCCGTCGTATTCAGGTCATCGCGGATACAGCTCTCGAGCACACCCATTTCGACCGTGTTATCAGATTTCGTAATCCCAATACGGTCACAGAACTCACGGATTGATGCTGCTGAGAAACCGCGGCGACGCAGACCGGCAATCGTTGGCATACGCGGGTCATCCCAGCCTTCGACAAGGCCGTCTTCAACAAGTGTGGTCAGCTTACGTTTACTCATCACCGTGTACTGCAGGTTCAGGCGTGAGAACTCGATCTGCTGTGGGTGACAGGGGATCGAGATGTTATCGAGCAACCAGTCATACAGCGGACGATGGTCTTCAAACTCGAGTGTACACAGTGAGTGCGTAATACCCTCAAGTGCATCCGAAATAGGATGCGTGAAATCATACATCGGGTAGATGCTCCACTCATCACCGGTCTGGTGGTGCACAACACCGTGGCGAATGCGGTACAGGGTCGGGTCACGCATGTTCATATTCGGCGAGGCCATGTCAATCTTCGCACGCAACACATAGGTACCGTCAGCAAATTCACCGGCGCGCATACGTGCAAACAGATCGAGGTTTTCCTCGACACTGCGTGAACGCCCCGGGCTTGCCTTACCCGCTTCTTTCAATGATCCTCGGTATTCACGAACCTGTTCAGCATCAAGGTCGCACACATAGGCTTTACCCGCCTTGATTAACTCGACGGCAAAGTCGTGTAGCTGTTGAAAATAATCTGATGCGAAGTAACGGCGGTCATCCCAGTCAAACCCAAGCCAGCGCACATCGTTCTGGATGGACTCGACGAACTCGACATCTTCCTTGTGTGGGTTTGTATCATCGAAACGCAGGTTGCAGGTGCCTTTGTAATCTTCGGCAATACCGAAGTTCAGACAAATCGATTTCGCATGACCAATATGCAGGTAACCATTCGGCTCCGGTGGAAAACGCGTCGCCACCTTGCCCTCGTTCTTGCCTTCAGCCAGGTCGGCATCGATCTTCTGGCGAATAAAGTTACTTCGCGTTGTTTCTTCGTTGCTCATTCTTGTTGTTTTCCTTTAACCCGCTGCGGCTTCACGTGCAGCGATGTATTCAAGCGCACGGTCAATACGGCGCAGGCAGGCCTCTTGACCCACGAGGTGTACGGTTACGTCAATACCCGGTGCAGCGGCCCGACCGACCACGGCGACACGCAGAGGCTGTGCCACCTTGCCCATTCCAACCTCAAGTGCTTCGGCCACTTTGTTGATGGCCGCGTGGATCGACTCCTCGCTCCATGTATCGAGCGACTCGAGTTCTGCACGGATCGCGATGAGTGGTTCTTTCGCGACCGGGCGCAAGTTCTTCTTCGCTGCCTTTTCATCAAACTCGTCGTAGTCCTTGTAGAAGAACGTACTGATGTCAGCCATCTCGACAAGTGTATTGGCACGTTCCTGCTGGGCACGTGCAACATCGACGAGGTCCGGGCCTTCGGCCGGGTCAATATCGTGCTTACCCATGTGCGGACTCAGCAGGTGTGCGATACGCGCTGGGTCGTCGTGCTTGATGTAGTGCTGGTTAAGCCAGTCGAGCTTCTCGGTATTAAAACTCGACGCGGCCTTATTAACATTTTCGACATCAAATAACTCGATCATCTCATCAAGTGAGAAGATTTCCTGGTCGCCATGAGACCAACCAAGACGCACAAGGTAATTAAGCAGCGCTTCGGGTAGATAACCGTCTTCACGGTATTGCATGACACTGACCGCACCGTGACGTTTCGATAGGCGTGAGCCGTCATCACCGAGAATCATCGGTACGTGTGCATAAATCGGTGCCTCTTTACCCAGTGCCTTGAGGATGTTGATCTGGCGTGGCGTGTTGTTCAGGTGATCATCACCTCGAATGACATGGGTGATTTCCATATCCATATCGTCGACCACCACGGTCAAGTTGTAGGTCGGGCTGCCATCGCTGCGACGGATGATCAGGTCATCGAGTTCATCATTACTAACCGCAACCTTGCCCCGGATCAGGTCGTTGACGACAACACTGCCTCCCACCGGGTTCTTGAAGCGAATCACATGCGGCGCATCCGGGTCTTCGGGTTTGTTCTTCAGGCAAAGACCGTCGTAACGTGGCTTGATCTTGTTGGCCATCTGCTTTTCACGCAAGTCATCAAGGCGATCCTTGCTGCAATAGCACCGGTAAGCATGCCCTTCATCAAGCAGTTGCTGGATGATTTCATTGTAGCGATCAAATCGCTTGGTCTGGTAAAACGGGCCTTCGTCATATTCCAGCCCCAGCCAGGTCATGCCTTCGAGAATTGCATTGACTGACTCGGTGGTAGAACGCTCAAGGTCGGTATCTTCAATACGCAACACAAACTCTCCACCATGTTTACGGGCATACAACCATGAAAAAAGCGCGGTGCGCGCCCCGCCAACGTGCAGATAACCGGTTGGACTTGGAGCAAAACGGGTACGAACTGTCATTTCAAAATAATCCGGGTAATTAAGCGGCGACTATTCTACCAGCGCGTGACCGAAAATGGGGAGTTTATGTCTCTGAATCGTCAGGTTTATTACGCAGTTTGCGGATAATTCGTGGAATGAACACACTGATGGCGAGTAAAGCCAGTGCCAACAGGCCTTTCTCTATTAATCCTTCACCACCGGCAACCGCTTCACGCCCCGCATACCCAAGGTAGGTATAGGCAATCGCGCCCGGCAACATGCAAATGTAGGACGTAATCACGTAGTGAGAAAACCTGATGCGGGTCAGGCCCAGTGCATAATTCAGTACATTGAATGGAAATGGTACCAACCTGACAAAGGCGACGAAACGCCAGCCCTCTTCCTCAACGCCTGACTTTAATTTCGCAAGGCGTCCGGCTGTTTTCTGCTCCACCCAGTCCGAGGCCAGGTAACGAGAGAACAGGAAGGCCAGTGCTGCACCGATAGTTGCACCTGTCAGGTTGTAAAACGTTCCCCACACCGGACCGAAGATCGCACCTCCTGCAAGGGTCAGCACTGAACCTGGAAAAAATAGCACGGTGCCGATGATATAGATAAGCATGAACACGAGTGGTCCGGCCACCCCGGCATCCTTAACCCATTGTTCGAGTGCAGTCGCATCGACATGCTCACGATATTGATACAGTACGACGATACCGGCAATGACAAGCGCTAATACCAATAAACGTACTATTCTAGCCTTCATCTTCACCGCTCCATTGACGACGGTTAATTGTATAACCGGACATTTTGCGCCTGAACGGCAAGGTCAACATGCCATGTAACCATGACACCTGTTTGGGATCATTGTAGTGATGAATACCTATCTTCATACCGGTATGACCCTGGCGTGGTTGATCGATATATGTGCCAAACAGCCGATCCCACCATGTGAGGCCAAAGCCAAAGTTACTGTTTGCCTCATCGTCTTCTACAGAATGATGTACGCGGTGCATATCTGGCGTGACAATGACCCACCGCAACAGGCTGTCCATCCGCTTCGGTAGCTTGATATTGCCATGGTTAAACATTGCACCCGCATTCAAAATAACTTCAAAAATAATGACCGCCAGAACAGGTGCGCCAAGCACAACAATGGCTGCAAATTTAATCAACATCGACAGGATAATCTCTATGGGGTGAAATCTCAGCCCTGTTGTCATATCAAAATCAGGGTCTGCATGATGCACGCGGTGCAAACGCCATAATGCAGGTACGGCATGGACGAGCACATGCTGTAAATAAATAATGAAATCTTGCGCAATAACACAAATGACTACGGCTAAAACAAATGGGATGTCGTAATAGTTCATCAGTCCCCAGTTATTTGCCTCAACATACGCGGCAACACCAACCGCCGCCGCCGGAAACAAAAAACGCACGACCATGGTGTTCAAGACGACTAAACCAAGGTTATTTGACCAGCGTAATAGACGCGTCAACGAACGCTGTCGCATGGGAGCAAACACTTCCCATAGCCCCATCACGACAAGCATGCCGACGAAAACAGCTGGCCGGATAGCCTTTTCGTTATCCATGATCCAGGTACTTAATTCCATACAAATAACCCTTTATTGTCAGGTGCTTAGTCTTTAAGTTAACTATAACCATGCTATACTGAAAACTAAACAACTATTCAATTAATTACTTGAATAATGGTAGCATGCTGGATATCGAAATGCCAAAAAGTGATTTTAAGCACGATCTTTTTACTGAATTTGCCCGGGTGGGAAAGGCCCTTGCACATGCAAACCGCCTTGAATTACTCGAATTTATTGCGCAGGGAAAACAAAGTGTCGAGGAACTGGCTAAAAAAGCCGGGCTCTCTACCGCAAATACCTCACAACATTTGCAGCAATTACGTCACGCAGGACTGGTCACAACCCAAAAAGAAGGACTTAAAGTCTTCTACCAACTAAGCGGAGATGATGTTCTTTCACTTATTGAGGCTCTCCGCGTCGTGGCAGAGCGACATGTTGCAGAAGTTAACAATCTGGTCAGTAATTTTCTCTATAAAAAGGATAAACTTGAGCCGATACATAGAGAAGAGCTCATTAAACGTATCAATGCTGGCGCGGTGACAATCATTGATGTGAGGCCTGCAGATGAGTACCAGTCTGGGCACGTCGCCGGGGCCATAAACATTCCTGTAGCAGAAATTGACGCTCAGCTAAGTGCGCTACCGGCTAGCCAGGAAGTTGTCGCCTATTGCAGGGGGCCGCATTGCATACTTGCGTTTGAGGCCGTTGCAATGCTGCGCAAAAAAGGACGAAGAGCGGTACGACTTGAAGGTGGTTTCCCAGAATGGAGGCAAGCAGGGCTACCCATTGAAAAATAAATACCTGGTTTATAACTGGATACAAAAATGGGAATTAGCTCGCAATTGTTTAATAACCATCATAGTCTTAGACGGTTATATCTCATCATCTCTGCAGTTGTTGCAGCCATTATTATTTCAACAGCTTTGCTGTCCAGCCTCTTTGTCATTGAGGTCAATGATACAAACACCCAAGCACTGCGATTACATAAGACTGTTTCAGAGACCCTGTCAGAGGTACGAAAAAATATCTGGGAAGCTGATACAACATTAAACGAGCTACTCAATAAGCCAAATTCCGATCAAACTGTACGTCTTAATAATGCACTCCAAAATATAATTAGTAACCTCGACCGGCTACAGAAGATGCCCGGCATCGATCAAACCGAACTACTGCCGTTAATTGTCCAGCTTGACGGTAATGCACATAAATTACAAAGCAACATGTTAGAACTACTCTCGCTGCGCGACGATCCTGAGTGGATCTACCCAGTTTTAACCATCATGAACAAGGAAATGCTTGGTAGTAACCGTCAATTTACATCAACGATAGGCCTTATACTTCATGACTACCAAATAAACGAAGCTACAACCGCTGAGAATGTTAAATTCTTTGACCAGTTGTACACAATGCGAGACTTATGGCGTCTCATGATCCTGAATTTTCGTACAGTATTATTAAGATTTTCTGCGCTCAATAAGATTGACAGAATAACACAGGAACAAGATATCACTATCATTCACGAGCAAATCAATACTCAGCTCAAAAATCTCCGTGAACGTTTTGATCCTACTGACGTTGACCCTGCGCGCGAACAAGCATTCAACCTCATGCAACAAAGTCTTAATGAATGGTATGGCCACTTTGAACGCTTCAAGGAATTGCGTAAGGCTGAAATATGGCGTGCAGATATCGAATTCACCCGCAAGCACGTCAAACCATTACATAAGGAAACAATAAGCATACTGGATAGACTAGATACAGGTATATATAGATGGTCTGCAAAAAACTCCGAAGCCGTTGAAGATGCCGCGGCCAAGATTAACATCGAGCTTTTTGCGCTTGCCACATTGGCACTAGGTTTTGTACTGGTTGTGTACCTGTTATTAAACAGGTCGATACTTACGCCTATCGCAAGAATTTCTGATTCGCTTGCCAAAGACAACCACAATGACGGTGAATTCATTTTGCCACAACGTGGTAGTAAGGAAATTTTTAACCTCATTTCCGCCTATAACAACATGCGTGAACAGATCCACCAACGACAAAAGGCGCTTGAATACCAGGCACTCCATGATGCACTGACAGGTTTACCCAATCGTGCATTAATGAATGACCGCCTGGAGCATGCCATTAGCCTGGCTAAGCGTGAACAAACAGGCGTCGCCTTTATGCTAATTGACCTCGATCGTTTTAAAGAAATCAACGATACACTCGGCCATCATGTTGGTGACCGTCTTCTCAGTGAGATTGGTACGCGCCTCACAGGTTGCCTCAGAAAGAGCGATACAGTCGCCCGACTTGGTGGAGATGAATTTGCGATCATCATACCCAATTCAGACCTTGATCATGTTGACAGACTGATTACATTAATTTCAGACACCATCAACGATGTCATCACTATTGATACACAAAATTTATACATTGGTGCCAGTATAGGCATTGCTAAATACCCGGAAGATTGTGCATCTGCTGAGAATCTTGTTCGCTATGCCGATATTGCCATGTACCACGCTAAAAAGAATAATTTTACCCACGCATACTTTGCAAAGGAGATGGATAAGCTTACGGTTGATAACCTTTCTTTGCTCGGTGATTTTAGAAAGGAACTCAGCTATCCCAGTGGCCAGTTGCAACTCTATTATCAGCCCAAGATTGATTTATTTGATCGTAAGGTCACGGGACTAGAGGCACTGTTACGATGGAATCATCCCAAGCAGGGATTTATTCCTCCGGAGTTCATAATTCGCATGTCTGAACAGTCAGGGCTTATTGGTGACTTGACACAATGGGTACTCAACCAGGCAGTATCAGACTGTACCAAGTGGCATAACAACCACTTACAGCTTGCTGTTTCAGTCAACTTATCCGCATCAAGCCTGCAGGACCACCGGTTATTAACCGACATTCGAGAAATACTTTCTCATCACGGCCTTCCTGCCAGGGCACTTAGTCTTGAGATTACCGAAAGTGCTGTGATGAGCGATCCAGTCCGCGCAAGAGAAACATTAAATGAACTCGATAACATGAAGGTCAAACTCGTTATCGACGATTATGGAACAGGATTCTCATCGCTCGCCTACCTTAAGCTTTTGCCTGTCACGGTTTTAAAAATAGACAAATCTTTTGTCATGGATATGCTGAATGATAACAATGACCTGATTATTGTTCGCTCAACAATCGACCTGGCACACAACCTAGGGATGATCGTCGTTGCCGAAGGCGTTGAAGATAAGGAAACCCTGATTCGCCTTCGGCAATTAAAATGCGACTCAGCACAAGGTTTCCATATTGCTCGTCCATTGCCTGAATATGAAATCATGGATTGGCTGAGCAATTACCAACTTAAAACTGCACTCTGATTTTTTGCATTTCTCCCCTTATAGTATTTGAGAATTCTGATACTATTATCCTCTATAAGTGTCACCCTAACTATTCCGAGCAGGTATTTCCTGGGACATAGAATAGTTAACGGGAAGTCATAAGCCCAACGTCTACTGCGGCATTAGAGTTCTATATAGCGGGTCAGTGCAGGCAAACAATAACATACAGGGATCCTTACTTTGAGCACACAATCTGACTTCATGGGCCTGCGCGACCATATGCAAAGCATCATCGTCGGGCAAAGTAGACTGATAGATCGTCTAATGATCGGGTTGCTAACCGGTGGACACATTCTACTCGAAGGTCCGCCTGGTCTTGCCAAAACGACTGCTGTTAATGCGCTTGCCAGTGGCGTTCATGCAAGTTTCCAGCGCATTCAGTTTACACCTGACTTAATGCCTGGTGACCTGACAGGTACTGAGATCTACGATCCTAAAGACGGTGAATTCCGCTTTATTGCCGGCCCCATCTTTCACGAGATTATTCTTGCAGATGAAATCAACCGTGCGCCACCTAAGGTTCAGTCAGCCTTGCTCGAAGCCATGCAGGAACACCAGGTCACCATAGGCGATCACACGCATAAACTTTCTGATATGTTTATTGTAATGGCCACCCAGAACCCGCTTGAACAAGCTGGTACTTACCCATTACCTGAAGCTCAATTAGATCGTTTCCTACTACACGTCAACCTTGATTATCCAGAACCGGATGATGAGCTCATTATTCTTCAACGAGATAAAGAGCAGCAGCTTGACAGCCAAAAGCAACAAGAAACGAGTACTATAAGTCCCGATACTGTACTCGCCGCACGTAAAGAAGTCGCAAGTATCTATGTTGATGAAAAACTCGAGCGCTATATTATCGAACTGGTCAATGCTACTCGAAAACTGACTGACTACGAACCTTCCTGGGATGAGTACCTGCTTGTTGGTGCATCGCCCAGGGCGTCTATCGCAATACTAAGATCATCCTCGGCACATGCCTATCTGGATAATCGCGATCATGTTACACCTGACGATATTATTGCAGTTGCTCCCGATGTATTCAGACACAGAATCATCCTTGGCTATGCAGCACGTGCAGCGAATATCAGCAAAGACGATATTATCGAACGTATTATCCAACACATCCCCGTTCCCTAACGCGAGTCCCTACTGTGTTGTCGACATTCATCCATCGTATACATCAAACGCTCAAGCCATCCTCTGAAAAAAAAACTACCCATGAGCCAATACTGGGTATAAGCGATATTCACGAATTGCAAAACCGTGCAGAATCTTATATGCACGAATCCAGTCATCCTCATGAAGTCGCACATCGCCAACACGGTGATACGCGTTCTGTTTACCGTGGCCATGGCCTTGACTACGAAGAAAGCCGACTCTATGAACCGGGTGATGAAATGCGCTTTGTAAACTGGCGTCTCTCTGCGCGGACGGGGAAAATGTATATGAAAGTATTCCGCGAAGAGCGACGGCCATCCATGTTCATCCTGATGGATAAGCGGGCTGCGATGCGTTTTGGCAGTCATTCACGACTGAAAGTCACACAGGCTGCACGTTTAAGCTGTCTGCTAGCCTGTATAGCCATTGAGAAAAACATTCCCGTTGGTGGTGTCCTGCTCGATGAACAAACCGAGTGGTTACCTGAGTGCCAGGGCGAAACAGCGATATACAGCTTGATCCAATCTTTTGCCATGCCATGCCCACCACTGGCCAATGAAAGCCGGGTATCACTGCAACATACTCTAAAAGTCACGCTTAACTTTCTTACCCCTGGTTCAATCGTCTACCTTATCAGTGACTTCCAGGACCTTGATGAAAGTTTCACCGCAAGTTTATTAGAATTTTCTTCAAGGCACAGCGTAACCGCTGTGAATATCTTTGACCAGCACGAGATGAAATTGCCATCCATTGGTAATATTAATCTTTATGATCCAGCCACTGATTCCGAGCATGATCTTGATACCTCATCTGATCAGGTTCGACGTACATACGAGCATTTGGCGAGCGCTCACTTCGGGTCTATAAAGGAAATTTTTGGCAAAGCAAATATCCAGTATCATGAACTGGGCAATGATATAGATGATATTGAACGCGCGGTATCACTGCCATGAATTCATCAGAGCAAGCATCAAGCAGGTTAATCGATATACTTCTTCCTGTCGCACCCGCTGCGGATGAAGGCAATAACCTAATGATTATTCTCGCCTGCTCAATTCTTGCCATACTTGCAATCATTAGTTTCTATCAATATTACACACGTGGGTCACATCGACGGAGACTCGCGCATATCAAAATGGAGTTTGTGCAGGATAACATCTCCTCACGAGAACTTGCCTACCAGGTTGCCGATACTCTCCGTGACGGGCTTGCGCTGAATGCCCTGTCGCCTCAAGCCAGGCTGCCGGCAAGCTTACGGCACCGTCAAGGTGAATGGCATACATTCACGGTTAAATTGAGCATGTACCGCTATGCAAAACAGCAACCTGACAAAACCCATTTAACTACACTTGTAGACGAGTCATGTCACTGGCTCAGATGTTGGCACTGAATATGGACAACATCGAATTTCTAAATCATGAATGGTTGTTTCTTCTACCCGTACTGGCCATTGTGCAGCTACTGGCAAAGACCCTTAGCACCCAAATAAAAACCGGTGGGATTATCAATGGAATACAGGGTGGTCATGCACGACTACGCCACCCTCTTTCCAAGCTTGTTACTCAACACGATCAGCAGAAAATCACATCTCCATTTAAAACTATTTCCTACTGGATAGTTACTGCCTTACTTGTCATTGCGCTTGCCGAGCCTGTCAAGACAGGCGAACGCCTCCCTGATCCACCACGCCAACGAGATATTGTTTTCATTGTAGACACCTCTGTTAGCATGGTACTCAAAGACTATATTCATAATAACGAACGCATTGATCGCATGAGTGTAATACGCAGCATTCTTAGCGACTTCATTACGAATCTCAAGGGTGATCGCGTCTCAATCGTGGCCTTTGCGGATAGCGCACACGTATTGGTACCTCTAAGCAATGACACAGATCTGTTGCATGCCATGCTACCTCGCTTGAGAACAGGAATTGCTGGACGTAGCAGCTCCTTGGGTGAAGCCATTAGTCTTGCCGTCAAGCAAGCAAACAAGCAGGCCAGGCAACACCAGATTTTAGTCCTGTTGACCGATGCAGCTTTACCGATTGGTTCGATAAAACCTGCTGAGGCAGCAATGCTGGCTGCAGAGTCGAAACTGCCTTTATATACTGTCGTTATCGGCGCGGAAAGTTATGCCGCTGAAGAACGCCGTGTCACCGGACTTGTCTATCACCCTGCTGATATTGGACTATTACAAAGACTCGCTGAAACAACACAGGCGCGCAGCTATCTTGCAGGTGACAGCGCATCACTTCAACTCGCCATTAACAGGATTGCCTTACAAGACAGTCATCTGGAACAGCACGAACCACGTTTTCATCAACAGCCCCTGTTTTATTGGCCTCTGTGCCTGGCAGTCATTATTCTGAGTGTGGCCCAGCTGGGGCGACCATTTAAAATGGTTAAACAATCATGAGTAATATTAGCTGGCAATATCCATGGTTACTATTGCTTGCCCTGCAACCTTTTATTTTAATCCTTGTCAGGTATCTGTCTGGCCGAAAGCGCTTGAATGCTTATGCCTCGCCGCACCTTAAAGAATGGGTGATTTCAAAACAAACTTTTTCATTGCGTGGACAACTCCTGTCACGAGACAGTGCATACATCATTGCCTGGCTATTGTTTGCAATTGCCGCGGCCGGGCCTCGTACACAAGTTGAGAACCCAGATGTTGTCACATCATCCGGGACCGATTTAATGGTTGTCCTCGATATATCACGATCGATGCACACTGCCGATTTAAACCCCTCACGGTTACGGCATGCCAAGAATAAAATCGCTCGACTTGTCAGCCAGCTACGAAACGAACGACTCGGTATAATCGTTTTTGCCGGCAGAGCACATGTCTATGTGCCTATGACACGTGATCGCCAGGCATTGAATTTCTATACCCAGAACATCGACTTGATAAGCCCACCTTCACAAGGCAGCCGACCTGATATCGCCTTACAACTTGCGTATAGCGAATTTTCAAAACTTGCA
>Ga0316207_10004281_pt1 | contig 12493 bp, 14 predicted proteins | sample 6weekpyrite_MG_FD_204943 | JGI IMG/M metagenome (GOLD analysis project Ga0316207, IMG submission 204943) | Microbial mat bacterial communities from mineral coupon in-situ incubated in ocean water Damariscotta River, Maine, United States -... | ecosystem: Environmental > Aquatic > Marine >... | reverse complement strand
TAGAGATGTAGCTATTATAAGGGCCTATGAAAGCGGTGGGTATACTTTAAAAGAAATAGGTAACTATTTTGATTTGCATTATTCTACAGTGAGCGGGATTTTAAAGAATTATAAATCAAAGACTTGACCCTAAATTTCGTAAAGCCAGCGAGTTTTGTAGACAGCATGAATTAAATCCGCAATATTTTAGCAAACGTAAAAGACAGCTCAGTTCACATGGCGAACCTGCTTCACCGCCCGGTTCATTTATTCAAGCCCGGTCTTTCCATAAAATATCTGCCCCGTCCGGGGAAAGTATTTTTGTTTTTTGTAATAGAGGCCGGGATAAACTCGAAGTGCTTTACTGGGACCAAACGGGTTTTTGTTTATGGTATAAACGATTAGAAAAGGATAAATTTAAATGACTGAGAAAATTGGATGTTTGCCAACACCGAAAATGGCGCAAGCGCGGCATTATATAGCATAATTGAAACGGCAAAAGCCAATGGGCTGATCCCATTTGATTATTTAAAATTATTGTTTGAGATGAGGTGAATAAGGATGGCGTTTATTTAACTTCAGTCCCTCGTGGCAAACTCCCATCACTGGTTTCTTCTGCGATTTGAATCTCACGGTGCTGGTCTGATTGCACCTGTAATAAGGAAATAATACAGTCACCAATATCATCATACTCATGTACGCCGGTGCCGTATTGTTGATAGCCTTTATAAAAAAACTGGCAGCGATAACTTTGCACGCCGGATTTAAAAATAATAAAGTTACAACCTTCATGCTGCCAGATGACGGCGGGGCATTCGGTGGTTTCACGCTCACCCATGTGCAGGCGAATATCAGTGTCGGCAAACTGTAGTTCTATTGTATTGTCTTTGCCCCAGCGTTCCTTGAGGGTGCTTTCTATTGTCCATATTTCAGATTGGGTGAAGTCGGCGATGTCTGGCATAGTTTACTACTGGCTATTTATAAAGCAGTGAAGAATATAGGAAATGGCTTTAAATTACCATTACCGACCATTTTATCCTGGCAGATTCATGGATGATTGCGCAGCTTAGTCTTCTGTTAATACGGCGGTACCGGTGATACTGGTACCAGCCTGTATATCATTAATTTGATATGCGCTAATTGCGCCGGTAGCCTGCGGGCCGACAAATAACACACTGGCTTCGCCGTTACATGGGCCGCCGAAACAGCCTGCCGTGCTATTTATTAGAAATGGGGTATCAAATGGAACAGGTGAAAGAGTCCCCGCTGAATACGATACATTAGTTCCCGATGTATCTGTAACAGAGGTATTGATATTGAAGTTCGTAATTTCCTGTGTAATAAAGTCGGCATTCATTGTGATGGCTGCGAAACTAGTTCCGATATTTCCCTGGTTATCGGTTGGCAGGGTGCCGCCAGTGGATGTGTATGAGACAAAGTTGCCTTTTATTCCGCCCAGGTTTGCCAGCTGAGCAGGGGAGGTCATGTTTTCGCTATAAATAAAATGCAGATTTCCCTGGGCATCAACGGCGGTGCCGTCCTCGCGTATCGTAAATTCTCCATTCCAGCGCCCCCAGTTTACGCCCAGGCTGGTATCCCTGCCTAAATCGGAAGGTACCCCGATAGGGGTGCCAGTAGCAGATGCGGCGATAAACTCGTTGGTTACAAGTCGATTAAGCTCCACATCAATATAGGTTTCTGCAATGGCTATCGGGTTACGATTTGGCCCTAATATAATAACGTTGTTGTTTTGATTGTTAATAGTAACTGGTGCGGCGAAGCCGCCAACAACCTCATTAACACCGATAATGACAGCCGAGCCATCCGGTGCAATGCTTGGCTGAAAGTCGGACAGCGGTGGAGCGGCAATATCTTTTGGCAGACGAATGCGTTTTTTTACCGGGTTTGGCTGGTTAGGCTCAAAGATAACGGCTAAACGACGTAACTTAGATTTGGTTTTTTTATCGGGGGCCTGGTCGGCTAGCTGTTTTTTATCTGCTTTTTCTTCTGCATTTTCCGGGTTATCTTCACGTGAGTTTTTTTTCTGCCCTGTATCATGGTTTAAAATATGCGGCGGTACCAGTGTTTCTACTGGCAGTGCAGTTGCTGATGTTAAATGAAAAAACTGGTCGTTGTTAAAAGTATGTGCGCCGCTCTGGTTTTCAATAATAATACTGCCATCTGCAACACCGCCATATAATCCATCTTCTACTGCATTTCCATTGCCGCTACAGCTGGCTTGCTGGCACAGTACCAGCGAATAATGGGTGCCCCGAATACCAATGGTTGCCATGCTGGTGCGTATTTGATAGTTCTGTTTATTGAGGTGACCAATGACGCCGGTGATGGTGCGAAAGCCGCCTTTCAATAATTCAATTATGCTTTTTTCACTGCCGTCTTCACGGCCGTTGTAGCGATAGTCTGCAATTTTAATATTAGTATGCGGGCGCAGTGATAGTAGCGCACCATCTTTCAGGCGAATCTGGGTATGGCTGTGGCCACCGGTGGCCAGTGTGTCGCTACGATAAATTGCAGAGTGGCGTTGTAGCTCCCGGGTAGCTCCTCGGTTTTGGGCGGTGAGATTGCCAATATTGATGATAACCTGGCCGACTATATCTTGAGGATCCGGGGTACTTAATGGAAGGGGAACTTCGGTTTGTGAAGCTGCTGTTTTGGGCACTGGCATTTTTTGTGGCGGCTCGATAACGGATGCGGCTACCGGAGCCGCGACGACAGCTGCTGGTGCGGGTTGTTGAATCGCGAAATCTGGCAGCTGTAATTTATCGCCCACCGAAATATTCCCCGTGCCATTTTTAAAAACATTCGGGTTTTGTTGAACCAGTGCCTTGCGTAGTTGAGCTTGTTTTTTAGCGCTTTCGGGGTATAGGGTACGAGCGATTTTATAGAGTGAATCGCCGGGTTTAATCATCCAGTGGCTGCCATCAATTACCTGTGCAGATAGGCTACTGGAAAAAAGCCCGATACTAAGCAAGCAATTGATAAGTATACGGTTTATGTCGGTGTGGTTTGTGTTGTCCATAGCCTTAATCTCTGAAAACAATAATGTTGAGTAGTATTAAAAAGTGTAATTAAGCGTCATATTAATTACTTTGCGCTGGTAGCTTCGCAGGTTATCGGTTGAATCATTTTTGGTGTAGCCATAACGGGTATCCAGTCGCCATTTACGCGCAAAGGCCCAGACGAGATTCAAGTTGGCGGTGTTGTAATCATCCTCGCGTTCGTTGTATGCGCTGTTTTGTGTACCAATAGCAGATTGCAATGCGATGGTGTTTGTAAAGTTGAGTACCAGTCCGATGCGCAGACTGTAAATATCGCGCTCGGTCTCTCTGAGTGCAACCGGGTTGGATGTATCCTGTGCGTTTTCGGTTCCCAGGCTCAAGTTAGTAAATAGCAGGGGTTGCAAATATGATGAAAATGCTCGGGTGTAATTCAGGCCAAGGGTAATTAGATCTGAATTTTTGTAAACCAGATTGGGGTAATCAAACCGGGCGTATTGTAGCGATGAGTTAAAGCTGGACTGTTGTGATAGCGTGTACTGCCAGTTCAGGTTAATGCCATTAAGGGTGCGAAAACTCTCACCATCGAGATTAAATTGCTGGGCGATTAGTTCGGCTTTATATTTACTGTCGGCCTGAATGTGAGCAATGCCGAGTTGCAAAGAGCCGGTGGCGGTGTCAAAAGCACTTAAATCCTGGTTTTTACGAAAATCGCCGAATAGCGTGGATTCAAATAACCAGCCGGGGCTAAACGGGTGAGCATAACTCCAGGCGCCGCTTAGCGTGGCCACATTGTCGGCCTGTGCTTCACTGCCGGGCAGATTGATGCTTTCATCAACACCGATGTTTACATTGTCATCATAGCCTAAAGCAAATTCGATAAAACCGCTGTGTGTCGGACGATAACGGGATTCGTTAATGCGTATTCTGTCTAGATATGTTTGTGCGATATCTTTAACGGTATCCGGCGGATTGTTTTTTAAGACGGCATTAAATGCGTCTTTAGCCAGTGCGTACTCCTGTAAATTAAAGTAGCCCCGCGCGAGTTCGATGCGAGCGACTTGGTCTTCGGGAAATACCAAAAGCACACGCTCTAGTGCAAAAGTGCCCTCACTGGCGTGGCCGGTGTCGATAGCGGATACGCCGAAAAAATAATCGTAATAAGGGTCGCCTTCCATTTCAGATTGGTATTGTTTGGCGTAGTCATAGGCTTGGCCACGTTTGTAGCTTTCAAACAAAGATTGCAAATGGGCGATATCAAATACATCGGGTTTGGCAAGCAGTGAGAGGGGAAACAATATTAGTATGAGTAGGCTCGTAGTCGGTGCAGTCATTTTAGTTTTTAGTACCGTCCGTTTTTGATGTTTTATCCTATTAGGTATAGCTGAAAAAAACGTATAGGTATAGTTGAAAAAGGCAGTTTAATAAAAGCACTATTTATCAATAACTTGATCTATTCGAGCGCAGACATAAATAAAGCATCCGCGACTGTTGTTTCCGGTGAATTCCCTGTAAAATCCATTTTTTGATTCGCACCCATATTTTTGCCAAACGCAGGAAACCTATTAATGACCGACGCTACCGCCGGTTTACACGTTAAATCCATTAGTTGCACCCGCGGATATCGAGACCTGTTTAGCGATCTTGATTTTCAACTGTGCCCGGGGCAGGTGCTGCGGGTAGAGGGTAAAAATGGCAGCGGTAAAACCAGTTTGCTGCGAATTATGGCGGGTTTGGCACAGCCGCTCGAAGGTGAGGTGTTGTGGCAGGGCCGTAAAATTCATCATACGGAATCGGATTATTTAGAAAATTTATTGTTTTTGGGGCACAGGGCAGCAATTAAATATGAACTCACGCCGCTGGAAAACCTGTGTATGGCGAGATCATTACAGGGTTGCAAAACCGATAATGGCATTGAAGATGCGCTATCTAAAGTGGGCTTATTGGGTTTTGAAGAAATTCCCTGCGGGCAATTATCCGCCGGCCAAAAGCGCCGTGTGGCATTGGCCCAGCTGTTTTTAACCCGCGCCAGTTGCTGGATACTAGATGAACCTTACACCTCGCTGGATGTCATCGCCGTGGCAATGTTGGAACAATGTTTCACCGAGCATATTAATAATGGTGGCATGCTGGTGATTACTTCTCATCAACCGGTGACATTACAGGCCGGCGAGCAGCATCGTTTAGTGCTGCCCAAAACTCAGCTGGAGACACTGCCGTGAGCATTTCAGGCCGTTCCCCGTCATCATTTGCGGCGTTTATCTCGTTGATTAAGCGCGATTTAATGCTGTCATATCGCCACCGCAATGAGCTGCTCAATCCGCTATTGTTTTTCGTTATCGTTGTCACCTTATTTCCACTGGGTGTATCCCCAGAGAAAACCTTGCTGCAAACTATGGCGCCGGGGGTAATATGGGTGGCTGCACTGCTGGCGGCTATGCTGTCGTTAGATACCTTATTTAAGTCAGATTATGAAGACGGTACCTTAGAGCAAATGATGCTCAGCCCGCATTCTAATGCACTATTAGTGCTAGCAAAAATCATCAGCCACTGGCTGGTGACGGGCGTGCCGATTATATTATTGGCGCCGTTGCTGGGTTTGTTTATGTTTATGCCGGCTGGGGGCATTAGCACGCTAATGTTAACCTTGTTATTAGGCACGCCTATTTTGAGTTTGGTCGGCGCGATTGGCATGGCATTAACGCTGGGACTGAACCGCGGTGGCATGTTGCTGTCTTTGTTAGTACTTCCCCTGTATATTCCGGTGTTGATCTTTTCCGCCAATGCGGTGGATACGAGCATGGCGGGGCTGGAAATTAAAGGCCAGATTTATTTTTTAAGCGCGTTACTGGTGCTGTCGATTACGCTTGCACCACTGGCGGCGGCTACCGCTTTAAAGATTAGTGTTGAGTAAAGCTGTTTTATTCGAGTATGAGAGCGAATAAACGCGAATGTTTTTGTTGCGGCTACTCATGCACACTGAGTGTTTTTTAATAGGTTTAAAGTGCACCTTATATTTCGGTTGTGAGCTAAAGCTCGCTTCCAACAGTAGGGGCGCTTTGTCTCGTGAAATTTGTACCCGTAGGCGTTAGCTTTAGCTGACAATTTGGTATTACAGAATTTAAGTTTAGAATAAAAGAATTATGAAACTACCCGCAATCGTCCATAAATTTTCGTCACCGAAAAACTTTTACACCATGTCAGGAAAACTGGTTCCCTGGTTTGTATGGAGCTTTTTAATCACTTTAGTTTTCGGTTTGTACTACGGCTTTTTTGTTGCCCCTACTGATTATCAGCAGGGTGAAAGCTATCGCATTATGTTTGTGCATGTGCCAGCGGCGTGGATGTCGATGTTTATATATATGGTGATGGCTGTGTCTGGTGGCATCGGTTTAATTTGGCGTATTAAAACCGCCGACTTAATGGCCAGTGTAAGTGCACCGATTGGTGCGGCATTTACATTGCTTGCATTAGTCTCCGGCTCACTTTGGGGTAAACCCATGTGGGGTACCTATTGGGTTTGGGATGCACGCTTAACCTCGGAATTAATTTTACTGTTTTTATATTTAGGTTTTATTGCGCTGCAAGCCTCCATTGAAGACCCCAGAAATGCTGCGCGTGCCGGGGCAGTGTTAGCGATTGTGGGTGTAGTGAATATTCCGATAATTCATTACTCAGTAGAATGGTGGAGCACATTACACCAGGGGGCAACGGTCACTAAAATTGACAAACCCTCAATTCATATTGATATGTTAATCCCATTATTAGTGATGGCGGTATCGTTTAAATTATATTATATCGCGTCAGTATTAATGCGTGCCCGCGGTGAAATTTTACGGCGTGAGCAAAACACGCGTTGGGTGAAGGAGGTTGTTGAAAATGAGCGCTAGTGAATTTTTTAATATGGGAGGCTATGCAGTTTATGTCTGGTCGTCCTATGGTTTTGCATTCGTATTATTGGGCTGGATTTTTATTAGCCCTGTTTTTACCAAGAAAAGTATTATCAAAGAATTGAAAATAAAGTATCGTCAGCAGGAGCGCCAGCGTCAGGAAAGTACGGAATAATTTTTTTACCTCACCTCTTAAAAAAGAGGGAAAGTAAAAGTGAAAGCGATCGTTTAAGGTTATTAATTTACGGTTATTAGAAAAAAATTAAATCACATAGTTAATGTAGAGAGTTAAATAGCATGACAGCCCGCCAGAAAAGAATGATGTTTGTTGCCCTATTAGTGATAGGTGTAGGTATTTTCATTACCTTAATAATGAAAGCTCTTAATGAAAACATGAATCACTTTTATAGCCCCACCGAAGTGCTCGAGGGCAAAGCACCAAAAGAAAGAAGCTTTCGTATTGGTGGTTTAGTAGTAACTGGCAGTGTTAAACGTGACCCGAATAGTTTAAAAATTGAATTTGATTTAACCGATGGCGCAAAAAACTTTGCGGTTTTATACGTTGGTATATTGCCCGACCTGTTTCGTGAAGGGCAGGGCATTGTTGCTACCGGCAAACTGAATAATAATGTTTTTGTCGCGGAAGAAGTGTTGGCAAAACACGATGAAAATTATATGCCGCCGGAAGTAGCGGATGCATTGAAAAAATCCGGTAAATGGAAAGACGGTAATACGGAGTCAATGAAGCATCCTGAAAATATACCGGTGGGTGCAGGTAATGCTTATCCTGGTAGTAAGCCAGAAGTTAAACCCGGAGAATAAAAAATGATTCCAGAAATTGGTCACCTCGCCTTAGTTCTCGCCCTGGTTTTAGCTTTAATTCAAGGCACGCTTCCACTGATTGGCGCGCAGAAAAAAATCTCTAGCTGGGTCGAAGTTGCGGCCCCCGCCGCCCTTGGCCAAACCTTATTTATTATGATTAGCTTTGGCTGCTTAACCTATGCATTTTTAACCGATGATTTTTCGGTAGGTTATACGGCACGCCAGTCCAATACCGAATTACCTATTATATATAAAGTGTCATCGGTGTGGGGCGGGCATGAGGGGTCGTTGCTTTTATGGACGATGTTTTTAGCGATGTGGACGGCGGCGGTTGCATTGTTTAGCAGAGCCATGCCACTAATTATGCGTGGTCGAGTAATTGCGGTGATGGGGCTGGTAAGTGTAGGTTTTTTGTTGTTTACGTTATTAACATCAAATCCATTTGATCGTGTTTTTCCAGCGCCGCTAGAAGGTCGTAGTTTAAATCCATTGTTGCAAGATTTTGGATTAATTATTCACCCGCCGATGTTATACATGGGTTATGTCGGTTTCTCGGTGGCATTTGCATTTGCAATTGCTGCCATGCTCGGTGGACGTTTAGATTCGGCGTGGGCTAAATGGTCACGCCCGTGGACGAGTATCGCCTGGGTCTTTTTAACTATCGGTATCGCACTGGGCAGCTGGTGGGCGTATTACGAACTGGGCTGGGGCGGCTGGTGGTTTTGGGACCCGGTTGAAAACGCATCCTTTATGCCGTGGTTAGTTGGCACCGCATTAATTCATTCCTTAGCCGCCACTGAAAAGCGCGGCGTGTTTAAAGCCTGGACAGTGTTGTTAGCTATTTTCGCATTTTCGTTGAGTTTACTTGGCACATTTTTAGTGCGCTCCGGTGTTTTAACCTCGGTGCATGCCTTTGCAAATGATCCGGAACGCGGCATCTTTATTTTAATTTTTCTGGGTGTCGTGGTCGGTAGTTCGCTGGCACTTTACACCTGGCGCGCGCCGCAAATTCGTAGCGCAGTAAAATTAAATATGCTGTCCCGGGAAGGTGGTTTGCTAATGAATAATATTTTATTAGTGATTACCGCATCGTCTATTTTATTGGGTACACTTTATCCATTGGCATTAGATGCATTAGGTGCGGGAAAAATTTCAGTAGGCCCGCCGTATTTCAATGCGTTGTTTGTGCCATTAACCATTCCGATTGCATTGCTTTTAGGGGTCGCGGCATTATCGCGTTGGAAACGCGATAGTATTGATCGTTTGGGTAAAAAGTTATTGTTTCCCTTTGTGTTTAGTGTCGTGCTCGGCACCGCTATTCCCTATGCATTATTAGATGAAGTGAAGTGGGGTGCAGTGGTGGCGATTATGTTGGCGCTCTGGATTACTTCGCTGAGTATTCTGGGTATTGTCGATAGAGTTGCGGGCAAACAAAATAAATGGCAGGCCTTATTAAATACACCGCGCGGATTTTATGGTATGAGTTTCGCACACATGGGTGTTGCGATGTTTGTGATTGGCATTACCTTAACGTCTTTATACAGCACCGAAAAAGATATCCGGTTAACCCAGGGGCAATCTTATTCTATCGGTGAATATGATTTTGTTTTTGAAGGTGTAAAACATGCGACCGGCCCCAACTATGTTGCCGATGAAGGTTGGTTTACGACTTATTATCAGGGTGAAAAACTCGGTCGTTTGCATTCGCAAAAGCGCATGTACAATGCCGGCGGCATGCCAATGACAGAAGCGGGAATCGATGCAGGTTTCTGGCGTGATTTGTATGTTTCCCTTGGGGAGAATTTAGACGGTAAAGGTGCATGGAGTGTGCGTTTATATCACAAGCCATTTATTCGCTGGATATGGCTCGGTTCATTAATTATGGCCTTTGGTGGTTTACTGGCGGCAACTGATAAACGTTATCGTAAAAGTGTAAACGCCGTGCAGTCACAAACTGCCACAGCTGAGGTAACATAATGGCACGTTATTTATTACTGATTGGCTTTTTTATTATGATTGGTGGTTTTGCTTATATGTTAAACCTTACCAACACGGGCGAATATAACCCGCGTGATATTCCCACGGAATTTATTGGCCGCAGCGCACCGGCGATTAATGTTCCCGGTTTATACAATGAAAATGAAATTGTAAAAACCGCAGATATGCGGGGACAAGTCTGGTTGTTGAATGTGTGGGGAACCTGGTGTCCGGAGTGTTGGCGTGAGCACGCTTACTTAATGCAATTGCAGCGTGAAGGTATTCCTATTGTTGGGCTTAACTGGCGCGACACACGCACGGAAGCTAAAGCGATGTTAACCAAAATGGGTGATCCGTTTTTAAAAATTGGATTTGACCCGGAAAGTGCAGTAGCAATTGACTGGGGTGTGTACGGTGCGCCGGAAACTTTTCTGATAAATGCCGAAGGTATGATTATGGCAAAACATGCGGGTGGTATTACACCGGCGGTTTGGGATAAGAAGTTTAAAAAGTATTTTATCCAACAGTGAGATAATAAAGTACTGTGGCTTTTGCCTGTCATTGTAGCGCAGGCATCCGGCGATTTTGAACGAACGACATCAGTGGCTAAATATAATAAAGTATAGAGATAATAACGATGAAACACATAAATATATTCATCTTTTCATTAGTGGTTTTACTGCTGTCAACACAAGCACAGGCAAGGTTTGAAACCCACGATTTCGCTACGCCAAAAATGGAAAGCGATTACAACGTGTTGGTGCAAGAGTTGCGTTGCCTGGTTTGCCAAAATCAAAACCTCGCTGATTCTAATGCAGAGCTTGCACAGGATATGCGTTTACTGGTTTATAAAAAACTCAGTGAAGGCATGAGTAAAGATGAAATAGTTGATTTTATGGTGATGCGTTATGGTGATTTTGTGATGTATCGACCGCCGGTTAAACAATCAACTTTTTTACTTTGGTTTGGGCCGTTAATATTTTTTGTTGTAGCTGCTTTAGTTGTGCTTAGTTATATGCGCAAACAGAAAAAACAAGTTGAAGCTGCAATAGGCGAGCAACAGCAAAAAAAAGCTCACTCCTTATTGGATGATTAATTTTTATTTGTTTAATTAAAAAGTGTTATTGAAAAGTATCCGGAATATTTATGATTAGTTTTATTGTTAGTGCAGTTGTTTTGGTTTTAGTTGCGATGGTTTTTATTGTGCCCACCATGCGTAATAAAAATTATGCGTTCTCTGATGAGTACGATGATTTAAATGTTGATATCGCAAAAGAACGTTTAAAAGAACTGAAGGTGCAGTTACAAGCTGGAGAAATAAATCAGCTAACCTATCAGCAAATGCATGATGAGCTTGAGTCTACTTTGGCATTAGATTTAAGTGCTCAAAATGAATCTGAAGTGGTACCGCAAAATGTCTCAAAAAACAATAAATTCAGCCCGATTGTTCTGGCGTTGCTGATTCCGGTTTTGGCCGCCGGTATTTATTATCAACTGGGTGATTTTGCGGCGGCTACCGGCACGCGAGTTGTGGACACGGTAATTCCCGCGGGTAAAGATCGTCCGCAAATGACGATTGAAGAGGCGATTAGCAAGCTTGAGAATCGCCTCAAACAGGAACCCAATAATCCTGAGGGCTGGTTTATGTTGGGTAAAACCTATATGGCGGTCAAGCAATTTTCGAAAGCCGCTGTAGCCTATAAAAAAGTGCTTGATATCGATAATGAAAACCAGCGCCCCGAAGACCCGCAGGTATTGCTGCGTTATGCAGATGCAGTAGCCATGACCGAGGGTGGCAGTTTAACCGGCACGGCAAAACCGATCGTCGAAAAAGTGGTTAAGTTGATGCCTAATAATCCAACGGTTTTATGGATGGCGGGCACCGCTGAAAACCAGCAGGGTAATTATGCGAAAGCACTGGCATTTTGGTATAAGCTTTATCCTTTAGTGAGTCAGAATGCGCAGGCGCAAGCTGAGTTAGCCGGCTTAATTAAAAAGGCTGAAGCGCAATTACCCGCAGCAGAGCTTGCGCAGCTGAAAAAAACCGCACCAACACAAGCAGCAACTATGCAATCATCAGCTGGCACAACGCAAGCACCAGGTGGTGCAGCAGAAATAGTTGTGAGTATTGAATTAGACCCCGCATTAAAAGATAAAGTTAAATCCACCGATACTTTATTTGTGTTTGCAAAAGCGATGCAGGGACCACCGATGCCGTTAGCCGCAGTAAAGAAAACGGCTGCTGCCTTGCCACTAACGGTGACATTAAATGATGCGATGGCGATGATGCCGCAAATGAAACTGTCAAGTTTTGAGCAGGTGAAAATTTCTGCGGTAATCAGTAAGTCGGGTCAGCCGGGAACCCAGTCGGGGGATTTATTTGCAGAAGTGTTGTCGGTAAAGGTTAAGGCGCAGGAGAAAATAAAGCTGGTGATTAATAAAATTAAATAATATTACTGCGCTTTATAATTAATTAGAATATCGGAGATTGAATTCAGGGAGCCTGAATTCAATCTTTTTTTGCCTAAAGCTAAACTGGTGTTCCCCACAAAAAGTAGACACCTAATTATGCGCATTGTGCGTAGTATTGCTCTTCGTATTTAATCGGTGATGTATGCCCTAATGAAGAGTGACGTCTTACTCGATTATAAAACACTTCAATATAAGGTTGAGATTGTTTCTTTTTGGGCATGATGGCCTCCTATTTCCTGATTATAAGAGGTGTCTACTTTTCATGGGTAACTTGGATACATAACGCCTACATCTGCCGCGCGCTTTTCAGCGTTGGCTGGATGTTTTTGTTAAGCT
>Ga0316207_10004280_pt1 | contig 12496 bp, 10 predicted proteins | sample 6weekpyrite_MG_FD_204943 | JGI IMG/M metagenome (GOLD analysis project Ga0316207, IMG submission 204943) | Microbial mat bacterial communities from mineral coupon in-situ incubated in ocean water Damariscotta River, Maine, United States -... | ecosystem: Environmental > Aquatic > Marine >... | reverse complement strand
TAGAGTTATATGACTTTACTGAATTCTTTAAACCAGAAGGTACGTTTAAAAATTTTGTTAATAAATATTTATCACCGTTTATTAAGAAAGGTACGCGATGGTCTTTAAAAAGTATTGATGGACAAACGATTGGATTATCTAGATCAACTGTGGCTCAGTTACAGCGTGGTAATTTAATAAGCCAGGTTTTCTTTAAATCTAATCCGGAGCAGCCATCTTTCAAGTTCCAGACGCGACCTAATAGAATGCTGAAATCGGTTTCTCGTTTTGTTTTAGATATGGGTGGAAAAAAATACTCATATTCACATGGGCCTAAATTCTGGAATCATCATTCATGGCCGGGTGGTGCAGAAGCACAGCGTGTCAGTATTTATTTTGAAAAGCTTGATAATGAAATTCTAACCCGTGATTACGATGGAGCCTGGTCATGGTTCCGCTTACTTGATCAATCACGTCTTAGTGCATCACATCAACCGAACCGCTTTAATGTTATTTATACAATGGCTGATTCTGAAGCCAGCTACGATATAAAAGCGAATAGTGTTGTTAATCCATTTACGAAAGGACTGTTAAGTAATTTCCGTTGTCCTGGTGTGCTATAAATGGCTGAAAATCAGATAGGCCTGTATGGCAAATTACCTGCGCATGGTGATTTTATTACTCGTGAGCTGCCACCGGCTTTTATAAATATCTGGGATGAATGGCTACAGCGTGGCATGCTCTGTTCGCAGGAAGAACTGGGTGATAACTGGCTTGATATATATTTAACCAGTCCGATATGGCGCTTTGCATTTTCTACAGGTGTTATTGACGGCAATAGCTGGGCAGGTGTAATGATACCCAGCGTTGATCGTGTTGGTCGTTATTTCCCGTTTACGCTACTGTCAAAATTACCTGTAAACTCAAATGCATTTGATGTAATTAACACTGAAGCTAGCTGGTATACGCATCTTGAAAATATCGCTCTTGAAGGTCTTGAAGGCCATCTTGATGTTGATTCAATGTATTCTGAATTGCAGCTGGTTCAAAATTTAAAAATGCCGGGGTTTAAAACCAACAAGCAAGCTGCTCAGGCACAGTCTTCAAATATATCTGTGCAACTAGATTTTGAAGAACAGATGCCATCTTCAATTTATGCGGGAGTACTTGATTATTTGTTAACAAAGGAAGGGCAGAGCTATAGTATCTGGCATACACTAGGTTCGGAGCTTGTATCGCCTTGCTTTTTGTTGTCAAAAGGTTTGCCACCTGCAAGAGGATTAACAGCGCTGATCGATGGTAACTGGCAACAACACAACTGGTTTCAACCAGTCACTTCGTTAGTTACTGAACAGCCTGATGTACAGACTCCAATTCCCGAAGAGATATTTTAGATGCTTAGGTTTGCTTCAACTGAAATGACGCATGAAGGTTCAGTGCGGGAGGTTAATGAAGACTCAATATTATCTCGCGCTGATAACGGATTGTGGGTAGTGGCTGATGGCATGGGTGGTTACGAAGCTGGAGATTTGGCCAGCTCAATGCTTGTCGATGCGTTAAATGAACTTAGTTTTGCGGGAAATTATTCTGAAGATATCAATCGCATTGAACAAACAGTTATTGATGTCAACCAGATGATACTTGATCATTCCGAACGAGTATTAGATGGTCGTGTGTTCGGCAGTACGGTTGTTATTGCATTTTTACAGGACACGCTGGGATTTGTTCTTTGGGCCGGTGATTCGCGCCTGTATCGCTTACGCTCAAGTCATCTTAGTCGAATCACAAAAGACCATAGTCAGTTACAGGAAATGATTGATAGTAATCTTTTGCTGCCAGAGGAAATAGATAATTATCCTGATAATAATGTTATTACACGAGCTGTAGGTGCTGAACAGAACTTAATGCTTGATTTGATGGCGTTTGAAATAGAAGAAGATGACAAATTTTTGTTGTGTAGTGATGGTTTATATAACGCTATTGATGAAAAGGAAATACAAAATATCCTAAATAGCGGCAGTATAAAACTGAATACCGAGCATTTAATTGATGCAGCATTGGAAAATGGTGCAAGTGATAATGTTTCATTTATTCTCATTCAGAATAATGAAGGCCAGACAATCACCAATGTAAAGTTTAAGAACTAGCATGGATATAGAAGCTAAAGATAAAACAGTTGTAAAAAAAAGCACCAAACCTAGATCCGGTGTAGATGATACAACTGTTTTTAAAGGAGTGAAGCGAACTAATAAAGTACCTGCTAAATCTGCTGCATATCAGAGAGAGGCAAATAGTTCTGCTGTAGCAAGTACAAATAATGCTGAAAAAACCATCGTTAGACCGGCGTCTTCGGTACGCGCATCGACTTCTGACCTTATTGTAGATGCGGCACCTGCGTCAGTTGAGTCAGTAGCTTCTGCGAAAAATAAATCAACACAAAGCACGGCAAAAGTAAGAACGCCGGGTATTTTGCAGAATCGCTTTAAGCTACAAAAAGTCATTGGTGTTGGTGGAATGGGGGTTGTTTATAAGGCTGTTGACCTGCGTAAAGTTGAAGCAAAAGACAGAAATCCGTTTATTGCAATTAAAGTTCTAAATGAAGAATTCAAAAAACACCCAGATTCGTTAATCGCGCTCCAGCGAGAGGCAAGAAAATCACAGAGTATTGCTCACCCAAATATTGTAAATGTTCATGATTTTGATCGAGACGGCGATGTTGTCTTTATGACGATGGAGTATCTTGAAGGACAGCCTCTGGATAAAGCGCTCAAACAATATCAGTATATTGGCTTGCCAATGAATGAAGCATGGGATGTGCTTCGGGGTATTTGCGAGGCATTAATATATGCTCACCAGGAAAATATCATTCATTCAGACTTTAAGCCTGGAAATATATTTTTAACATCAAAGGGCAGTGCGAAAGTTTTTGATTTCGGCATATCGCGCGCAGTTAATCGCTCAGATCTTAAATCTGATAGTAGTGCTGACAAAACTGTTTTTGATGCTGGATCATTAGGCGCATTGACGCCGGCTTATGCAAGTTTAGAAATGCTCAATGGTGGCACACCTGATGAACGGGATGATATTTATGCATTAGGTTGTGTTGCCTATGAAATATTTAGTGGTGAGCATCCGTTTGGTAAATTATCTGCAGATAAGGCCTGTGCCAAAAAACTTAAACCTAAACGTATAGAAGAATTATCAAGCACACAATGGACTGCGCTGCAAAGGTCGCTTGCATTTAAACGTAAGGATCGGATTTCATCGGTAGAGAATTTCTATGATTTAATGTTCTCTAAAAAGGTATCAAATGCAAAAGTATTTTTTGCGCTTGGGTTTTCAGCTGTCGTGGCATTATCTTCTTTTATGTACATACAGTTAAATTCTGGTTCGGACGTGGTTGTGCAAAATGGTATATCACAATCTGAAATTAATACATTAAAAGATGATATCGATAAACTTTTAGTGAATGCTGATTTTAGTTCGATTCAATGGCATGATGATCTTTGGCAGGGTTTTAAACGACTCTGGAAAGTTATCCCTGAAAATGATAACTGGGGATATAAGGCTGAAGAAAAAACAATCGATTCATATCTGGCTGAAATAATTAGCTTGATAAAAGCAGATAAAGTAGATGATGCTGACATTCTTCTCGCAGAAGCATCTAAATTTAACGATGTATCAAATAAACTAACAGGCATTAAAAGCGAAATCCAGCAGCTTAGAAGGGATATTCGCTTAAAAGAAATTGCTGCGCTTAAACGTGAACAGGATGCGCAGCGGCGCTTGTTTGAACAGCAGAAGGCAAATATCAGAAGTAATATACTTCGTGAGCAGCGGTACAACGCTGCTGAGATGAAACGCAAATACAACAAAACCCTAAATCAGGTGAGTAAAGAATTATTATGCCGTAATGGCATGAATGCCAGGACATTAGGAAAATCTTTGCGGGTACTTAGCAGTGTCGATCCAGAAAGATATAAAAAACAATTACCGCGCTTTGTTGATTCAACTATAGCGTGTATTAATAAAGTCTCTATTGATAGTCATGAAACGGCTAAAAAGATGAAGACATATGCCATGCAGATATTTCCTGGTAATAAGAAAATTGCTGGTTTGGCTATCGGGTATGTTGATTTATGTAAGCCTGCCTTTGCTGGTAAGGCCGGAAAAAATCCTCGTGCAATATGTCAGGATCCTCTAACTGTCGGGGAGGCTGGTCCAAAAATGGTCGTAGTCAGGTCTTCTTCAAACAACTCAGTGTATGCAATTAGTAAATACGAAATAAGTTATCGTGATTTCAATCATTATTGTAATGATACGGGTAACTGTAAGGCCAGTACTAAAGATATTGACTTGCCAGTGAATAATATTTCATATAACGAAGCGATAGATTATATAAGCTGGCTCAATAAAAACTCGTATCAAAAATATTCTCTACCTTCCTATGGTCAATGGTTGAACGCTGCAAGGGCAGGTTCCTCGACTGTTGATGCAAATCGTAATTGCTCAATGAATTCACGGGGTATTATAAAGGGAAGGGCTCTTGTTAAAGTGACATTAGGCAAACAGAACAATTGGGGTCTTGTTAATGCCATTGGTAATGTTCAGGAATGGGTGCTCAGAGGCACGAATAAAAATTTGTATGCAGCTGGTGGTTCAAGGACGGATCCATTTGAAAATTGTAATTTATCGAGTCTGAAGCCTGATAATGGCAATGGAAGTAAAACGACTGGATTTAGAGTGGTCAGGAAAATAATCTAGTGGATTACAAAACACAAATAATAAAAGAAATAAATGATCTTGCGTTGTCGTATTCACGTGGCTTTATTACATATGCTGATTATAAATCTCGACGTCATGATTTATTAGACAGGCTTGAGAACAAAGATACTAAATCTATTTTTGATCAATCAGGTATTATGGAAGTTGTTAATACCGTAGCTGGAATCATCAAGCGTAATTAATTTTGGGGTGGTTTCAGATGTATAGTTTTAGATTTATTCTACTAGTTCTGAGTCTTTATTCAGGCGCGGTTTTTTCAATTACACTTAATTTACCTGAGGAAGAAAGCGAGAAAGATATCAAGTATAAAGACTGGGTGATTAACAGCAAAAGTATTCCGCCTGTTTCAATGCGTAATCCAGATCCAACCAAGGGCCCCCGTATTCCAGTCAAAGAAATAAAGATCCAGGGTGTGAAAACATATCCAGATCTTTCTATAAGTAAAGTAGAGCTCGATAAGATAGTTGAAGATAAACGCTATGACATGATGGAAGAAGAATTTCTGCAGAAAAGCGGTTATACCATTAAGGAGTTGCTTGAGCTTGCAGAAGTGCTGAATAAAATTGATCATAATAGTGATGATGGCGACTACACTGACTTGCCGGAAATACAAAAACTTATCTGGTTATTAAAAGAACAGAAAAAAAACCGCGGTCTCACACTTGGTGAAATTGAAGAGATAGCTGAAACCATAACTACCTATTATCGTAATCATGGTTTTTTCCTGGCGAAGGCATTTCTACCTAGTCAGGATGTTCATGATGGCGTTGTCGGTTTAACTGTATTAGAAGGTGTGCTTGGTAAAGTTACGGTTGCGGGAAATGAATTGTACAAGTCAGATCACATCGTTAGTTTATTTGATGATCTAAAACATAAAGCCGTACTTTACGAAGATATAGAGCAGAAGCTTTATTTGCTTAATGATTATCCAGGGCTTAAGTTGACAGGATATTTTCGCCCGGGTGACCAGATTGGTGATACGCATCTAAACCTTAATATTCTGAACGAAGACAAACACTCATCCTTGTTTAGGCTGGATAATCACGGCTCTGAATTTACCGGTAAAAACCGTCTATATTTCCAGTATCAAAACAATTCACCGGCTGGTTATGGTGATAAATTTTCTTTAGGAGTAATGCAAACGTCAGCTCCAGATAACTCAACCTATGGCTCCATTAGCTACAGGATTCCTGTTTATAACGAAAAGAACTATTTATCGCTGTCTTCTAGTCGTAACCAGTACGTAACAGGTGAAGAACCCGGAGACTTACTTAATATTCGTGGTTCTTCAAATATCAATACCCTCTCATATGAGTATCGTATTAAAAGGACTCGTAAAAGATCGGAATTCTTTAAATTTGATATTGTAGATAGTCTTTCAGTTATAGACTCGGAAACTTTATTCGATGGTAACGACCAGGTAAATTCAGTCGTGTCCAGTTATCATTATGATTTTTTATCCGATAGTGGAAAAAGTGTAAATAACGGAAGAGTGCTTTTATATATAGGTGATTTTGTTGAGGAGAAGAATAAAAAGATAACAAGAGATTCGTTTGAGAAGATTTATTTCTCACATTACTATTTAAAATTTTCTAAGATACCATTCACTGATGTTCCTTATCGTTTTGTCACCAAGTTTAGTATGCAGTTAACAGACTTGAGTTTACCCTCCATAGAACAAATGACTATAGCAGGTCCAGAAGCAGTACGTGGTTTTCCGGTAACTCAGTTTTCTGCAGATTCAGGTGCATATTTAGGGCTTGAAATGCATTTCAATTATCCGAAGATACTTGACTTTAAAGTAGGTGCCAATCTTAAATTTTCACAAATAGCATCGCCGTATATTTTTCTAGACTTTGCCCATGGCATTCAATATGAAATCGAAAGTAACCCAGAGCAAACGACAGATATACGAGGTTATGGTATTGGTTTTGAATTCAAGTTTAAGAATCATATATCTGGACATATTATGTTTGCCAAACCAGATGATTATCATATAACAAATACTGCTGTTCAATCTGGATATGAAGATAATGAGCCTGAGAGTAGTACCCTGATCGTCGATATACAGTACAGTTTTTAATCAATAGTACCAGTTATGAGTGATTGAATGACAATAGCTATGATGATTATGCTGTATTAGATACAATAGGGTGAATATCATCTGAGTCTGAGTTATTGTGCCTGTCAATACCGTTCATTTAATTTCACCTGGTTTATTCAGGGCATTTCACCCGGCTGAAATTACCACTAACCACTTGAAATCCAGCCAGCTACAAAAATTACTAGCTAGATCTAGCTATCGTGATCAATTATCGATTAACCCTTTTTACGACTATCAAAGCAATTTACCATTGGCTCGATACGAATGCGCTACGAGTGGTATTGAGGTTAATGAACATCAGTCAGTTATTTATGCTGAAACACTACACCTGGAATTGAAGACGGACCATATTGTTGCAAGAATGCTTGATGATAAAGAAGCGAATCTAACGATATTACTTTTATTGCTCAATGAATTTTATCAGTCAACGGGTCTTAAGTTTGTACAAGTAGCGTCTGGGAAAATCTGTTGTATTTTCAGTGAAAATCATGAGGTTCATTTTACAGCCGCTTCAGATGTGCTTGGTAGAGATATCAAACATTTTCTCCCGACCGGTAATGATGCTACGTACTGGAAATCACTGTTTAATGAAGTTCAGATGTTGCTACATGAAAATAGTAGTGTATTAAAGCATAGCTTATCTGGCTTTAATGCCTTGTGGTTTTGGGGTAACAGTCAGCCTGCTCAAATAAGCGCATGGCCTAAATATATTGTTGGATCTACAAGCTGGATTGATGGTATGTGTAAGCTTAATAACTTAAATACAATCGATATCAACGCATTAGCTACTGTAAACGGTGATTCAGTTACTGTTTTTGATGAGAGTTTTTTCACCGCTGCTTCAACTGGAGACTTTAATGGCTGGCTGGAGAAGTTGGAGGAATTTGAAAAACAAACTCTCGAGCCTTTGTACTACCAATTGAAGAATAAAGCAGTGGACAAAGTATGGTTGTATGACTCACCTACATCTGCCTATGAACTGAAACGATCAGACCGCTTTCGTTTTTATCGAAAGACGCCACCCTTTACAAAAATATGTAGTAGATAATAATGAAATCTCTTTCAATAGTCCGTTATCAGGATCATCAAACCGCGGCTGGGCTTAATGATCTGCATCCTGTTTTAAGAAAAATATATCAACACAGAAAAGTATCCTCAGTTGATGAGCTTGATCATCAATTAAAAAACCTGATCCCATTCAGTCAGTTAAAAGGTATTGAAGAAGCCACTGCGATTATCGTTTCAGCTATTAAGAATAATGAGAAACTTTTGATAGTTGGTGACTTTGATGCTGATGGTGCAACAAGTACGGCTGTCGCAATCCGGCTTTTAAGAGCGTTTGGGGTTAGTCGAGTTAATTATCTTGTGCCAAATCGTTTTGATTTTGGCTATGGTTTGACTCGGCAGTTACTTGAACACGCACTGAATGAAAAACCTGACCTAATCATTACTGTTGATAATGGAATTTCAAGTATTGAAGGCGTGTCTTATGCTAATGAGCAAGGAATAAAAGTACTGGTAACCGATCATCATCTGGCGGCTGACTATTTACCTGATGCGGCTGCTATCGTGAACCCAAATCAACCTGGTTGCGAGTTTGAAAGTAAATCGATTGCTGGAGTGGGCGTTATTTTCTATCTGATGATGGCGACTCGTTCTGCGCTCAGGAAAATTAACTGGTTTACTGAAACCAGGCCAGAACCTAACCTGGCTAGCGTGCTGGACCTGGTGGCTTTAGGTACTGTTGCAGATGTTGTACCGCTGGATAAAAATAATCGTATTCTTGTCGATCAGGGGCTTAAGCGTATTCGCTCAGGAAATTGTTGTGAGGGAATAAAGGCGTTGCTCGACGTGGCTGGAAGAAGTCGAGTGGCCTGTGTGTCATCAGATCTTGGTTTTGCAGTAGCGCCCCGATTAAATGCGGCTGGTCGTCTAGAAGATATGTCGCTAGGGATCGAATGTTTAATTAGTGACGATGCAAGCAGCTGTCAAAGTATTGCTAATAACTTGCATCAGCTAAATATTGAGCGTCGAGAAATTGAAGCCGGTATGCTTGATCAGGCAATGACAGAATTAGATAAAACCATTAATTCGGTACAGCAACACGAATTGCCATCTGCTCTGGTGCTATACAATGAAGAATGGCATCAGGGTGTTATCGGTATTCTTGCTTCAAGAGTTAAGGAACGCTTCAACCGACCAGTGATAGCATTTGCTGCCGATGATCAACAAATTAAAGGTTCTGCACGTTCAATAAAAGGATTGCACATTCGTGATGCATTGGATCTGATAGATAAAAAAACACCCGGTTTAATTACAAAATTTGGTGGTCATGCGATGGCTGCTGGTTTAACAATAGATACCAATAACTTTCTGAAATTTAAGCAGGCGTTCGAAGAGCTGGCTAACGAATTATTAACCAAAGAAGATTTGCAGGGTGTTATATATACCGATGGTGGACTAACAACAACCGATTTTGATTTAACGCTGGCTGAGATAATTCGTTATGCAGGGCCCTGGGGGCAGCAGTTTCCTGAACCATTGTTCGATAATGTATTTAGTGTGGATGAGTGGCGAATTGTTGGTGGTAATCATTTGAAGATGAAGCTAAAACCTGCTGATAGTCATCTAGTCATTGATGCTATTGCTTTTAACGCCACAGAAGAACAACTGGGACAAAATACTGATAAAATACGAGTTATCTATAAACTCGATGTGAATGAATTTAGAAATAATAAATCGTTGCAGCTAATGATTGAATACCTGGAGCCTGCTTAATGCTTTACAAGCTAGTAAGATATTTCCTGTTTAAACTGGATGCTGAAAAAGCGCATCACCTGGCTTTGTCAGCAATGAATAAAGTGTATTTAAGTGGGCTTTCAAGGCTTCTTTACCCGGCTAAAGTTAAAGATTCATACGAACTTATGGGTCTGAAGTTTGAAAACAGAGTTGGTTTAGCGGCAGGTCTGGATAAAAATGCCAAGTATATTGATGCGTTATCAAGTGTCGGTTTTGGTTTTATAGAAGTCGGAACAGTGACGCCGAAATCACAGCCTGGAAACGACAAGCCTCGGCTTTTCAGGGTTGTGCCAGCACAAGGAATTATTAATCGCATGGGTTTTAATAATGACGGTGTTGAAAATCTTATATCACATGTAAAGCAGTCGCGTTATCAGGGTGTATTAGGTATTAATATAGGAAAAAATATTTTTACACCTGTAGAGAAAGCGGTTGATGACTATATTATATGTTTTCAAAAAGTTTACGAATTTGCTGACTATATTACAATTAATATTTCATCGCCGAACACTCCAGGGTTACGAAAGCTCCAGCATGGTGAGGCTTTATTAGAGTTATTAACAGCATTAAAACTGGAACAGGAAAAACTGCATAAGCAAGTCAATAAGTATGTTCCTCTGGCTGTAAAAATAGCACCAGATTTATCTGATGAAGAAATAGATGAATTAGCTTTAGCGTTTATTAAAACAGATATTGATGCGGTAATAGCCACCAATACGACATCTTCGCGGCAGGGTGTCGAGAATCTTGAAAATGCAGCTGAGCAGGGTGGCTTAAGCGGTGCCCCTGTGTATGAAGCTTCAACTGTAGTGGTTAAGAAGTTTGCCAAATTGCTTGATAAGAAGATACCGATAATTGCTGTCGGCGGTATTACAAAACCGCAAGATGCGGTTGAGAAAATAAATGCAGGAGCAAGTTTAGTTCAGATTTATTCTGGTTTTATTTATCAGGGACCAAAACTGATTGCGCAATCAGCTCGGGCTATTGCAGAGATGAAATAAACCTATTCAGAATTATTAGTTAGCTGGAAAATAGCATTAATGTCTTTATGCCATCGTCTAAATATTTCGTCGGGTATGTCTTTATAATACTCGGCGAGAGTTAGTGGGCTATTGGAAATTAATATTGTATCGTTATTTTCTGAAAAAATTGAGATTTTAAGTGGCAGATATGGGATGAGCTCTGAATGTTTGCTTGCCAGCATTTCAATTTCATCGGGTTTACCAAAAAACACCACGCGATATTTATCGGTTTTAAAACCAGATTTTGTGAGACCTATATCAACGCGTTGCACACGTGATATTTTATAACCCGTTTTAATAATTGCAGACTGCAAATTCACCATGGTCTCTGGAAATGTCTGAGTAACACGCATCATTATTAACTCTTCAGCCTGTATAACCAATGTAGAGAAAAGAAGGCTGAAACTTAATACTAATTGAACTAATGTTTTATTAGCCATGACTATAAACTGGCCTCTTCTAGTAATTCGGTATATATGTCGTGCATTTCTTTACAAGCCTCATTAAGCTCGTGATTGTTAAACAGGTTGGACAGCTTTAGAGGGTTGGTCGACATAATAAATACTTTTCCATTTTCTTCAACAACTGTAACTCGACAGGGTAAAAAGAAACCAATGCGCGGATCAATAGCTAATGCACGATTGAGGAATTCAAAGTTACAGAAATAAATAATCATCTGCTTGGTGTTTTCTTTGCCGGTTTCAACTAGTCCCTGGTTTAAAGCCTGGGTACGAATGAGTTTAAAATTCTTTCCTGCAATAGCTCCTTTTACGTTATCAATAGTTTCATCAAAATTATAAGGAGATTCAACTTTAATAATTGCTGAATCAGTATCGTATTGCTGATAAGGATATGGGCCGCCTTCGAAATCTCGAATATATTTAACCAGATTATTAATATCCTGTTCACTCAGTCCATGTGCTATGTAAGACATCATAGGTGTACCGGGTCGGCCATTCATTAATGTGTCTTTAATAAAGTGATCTTCAGCTGATGATAGGAAACCTGGATTATTTAATGAGGGCGCTATGATAGCGGCACCTCTTGGTCTAGAGAAGGTGACGCCTGTGCCTACACCACCGGTGCCGCCGGCATTGTGACAACTGATACAGTATTGCTCAAATAACTTCTTGCCAGCTTTGGCATTACCTTTAACCTGACGATTACTGAACACCTTGCCTTTGTTGCCAGTCCATGTTCGCATATAGCGGACAATTGTTACAATTTCTTCATCTGATAAGTTATTAAATGAAGGCATTACACGGCCTGGGCGACCATAACGAATTGATTTACGTAAATAATTATCGCTGACTGAATCTATAAATGAAGGCAATGATAAAGGTATACCCACGCCACCTTGTCCCTTGCTGCCATGACAGACTGAGCAGTTATTCTCAAAAAGTGTCTGGCCCTGTTTGATATTATTATCAGCCAGCGCGGTTGTGCTGATAAAAAATAATAAAATAAATCGTTTAATTAAAGTCATGGTTTTTTATTCGTCAACTCGATAAATATATATTAGCAATAACTAATATAAAATAAATGATACAGATCAATTTATTAATTGATGGGGCATAATAATAAAGACTTCATCATATTCATAGCAGAGAATTTATGGACTGGACTTTAATTAATAAAAAAATTGTATATCAGGGTTTTCTTTCCATTGAAGAATACCAATTGCAACATGATATGTATTGCGGCGGCCAGTCGGAGGTGATTACTCGGCAGTTGATGGAGCGTGGACACGCGGTTGCTGTTTTATTGTTTGATCCTGATGCGGATAAGCTCATTTTAATCGAGCAAT
>Ga0316207_10004279_pt1 | contig 12499 bp, 9 predicted proteins | sample 6weekpyrite_MG_FD_204943 | JGI IMG/M metagenome (GOLD analysis project Ga0316207, IMG submission 204943) | Microbial mat bacterial communities from mineral coupon in-situ incubated in ocean water Damariscotta River, Maine, United States -... | ecosystem: Environmental > Aquatic > Marine >... | reverse complement strand
AACACACAACAACAATATTCCATATAGGAATAGATACTGTTTCAGAAGCTTTGCTAATGGAATCAAATAGGAGCCAGCCAATTAAAGAAATAAATAACGCGCTAAATATTATTAATACAATTTCCAGGGTCATAGAAAATACAACTTTTCCAGTGGGCAAGCCATAATTTCTGGAGATAGTTACTCTGCCAATGTGGTGGCCAATATTCCCAGGTATGTATTTACCAATTTGCGAAACGAAATAAATGTAAATACTTTTTGAATGAGATAGTTCAATATCTAGACTTTTTAATAGTAAATTCCAGGTTATTGCAGAAAGGAGCATAACGATTGTGTATTCAAAAATACAAATGCTGATTCCTAAGAGAGTATTGGCAGAAAAATTAACAGATTTTAGCAGTTCAATATTATTTATTAAATAGTATATAAAAAATAGCAAGGCAGATAATGTTATTATTGTGCCAAACTTGCGATAGATATTATTCATATTATTATGTTTTTACAATTTGCTTTGTATACATTGAAGTAAAGATGAACCTACGGCTTTGGTGTTTATTATATTTTTTAGTCGATCTTTGGAGTAAATACCAGTAGAACGCTTCAGTTGCTTTATCGCCATATATAATTCTTCAGCGTTTTCCGCAGAGATCAGTTGTACTCCCTTCATGTCCGAGTTTAATAGTTCACGTATTGCAGGAGAATCACGTGTAATCAGTGGTCTTCCGGAAGCAAGAATTTGAAAAACTTTGTTAGGAATGACTCTCCCAGCCTTGTCACTTTTACTAAAAACACCCAGGCAGATATCCGCTTCGTGTATAAACTCTATAAGTTCGTTGTACTTAACCCACTTAATCCACTTAAGTTTTGATAACGGTGTTTCTTTCAACATATTCTCTATTTTTTGTTGTTCTTGACCCTTTCCAATTAATATCCACTCTATATCGTCATGGATTGAAAGTCTCGCAGCTTCAATTATGGTTTCGATTCCGTGTAGTGGTATAAATTGGCCGTAAAATAATACTGATACTATATTGCTGTTTTTAGGTTTTTTTTGTGATTTGGGCTGTTGGAAAAATACAGACTCAGCGCCTACAAACACATTACACATCTTCGAACTAGGTAGTTTATATGTTTGTTTAAAATACTCTGAGTGGGAGAGCGTATCCAATAAAATAATATCTGCCGCTTTGCATGAAAGTTTTTCGAAAAAAAATATCAAGTTAGCAAGTAATGAATCCTCTTTAACGAGCTTTCTGTCTTCTACAATTGTATTGTACATAGATAAAAAAGCATCCCAAACGATAGGCTCTCTTCGAATTTTTGCTAATGGCCAAAGAAGCAGCACGTCTAAATGCCCTAAATAGCCAACTATAATCACGTCGTGTTTTGGGGCTCTTATATATTTGTATATAAGTCTGGGGTAGGCAATCAGCCATTGAAATAAAAAATTTACTTTAGAAAACCAGCCCGAAATTTGGCTTTTATCTTCTACTTTGCTCCATACTTCTTTGTGATATTCGGATATATTGATACCGTTTTCTTTTAGGCCTTGTATTAATAACCTTACTCTGGGTTTCCCAGTATCATAGGTTCCCCAAAAAGCAATTTTAAGGTTTTTTTTATCCATTATTTTGTGTAATCTTTTTGAGAAATTAGGTTTTCCATCTCCATTCTTCTGACTTTTTCCAGAGTGAATTCACCGATTTGCCTATTGAAAGATACTAGATCTGCTAATAGGCCTATTAGAAATGTGACTACGCCTAATATAACAAAAACACCACCTAAGACTAAAGATTGAATGTGACCTTCGCCGCCTGCTGTAAAATAAAGGTATAGAAAACGAACGATAGGAAGCGCACCGATGGTTGTTAAAAACAAACTGATGTAGAAAAAAAATCTCAATGGCTGATACATGGCATACATGCGAATCATGCTTGTAAGCTGTCTCTCTATAAAATTAGGGATACTTTTAAAAAGACGAGATTCCCGTGTTTTTGGGTTAGTACTTATTGGGACAGACGCAATTGCTAGTTTTTTTCTACCCGATTGAATGATCATTTCCACGGTATAGCTAAATGACGAAACTATATTTATTTGGAGCGCTGCCTCTTTTGACATTGCGCGGAAGCCGCTAACAGCATCCGGCAGGTCGGTCTCGGATAATACTCGAACAGCATGGCTTCCCAATTTTTGAAGTAATTTTTTGATTGGGGAAAAATGCTCAATATTATCAGTTTGTCTATCGCCAAGTACTATATCTGCTTTTTTATCAAGGATAGGTCTTACTAGTTTAGGAATATCCCCTCCAGAGTACTGGTTATCTCCATCCGTGTTTACAATGATATCTGCACCAAGTTTCAGGCATGCATCCAATCCAGTTCTAAACGTTTTAGCTAGCCCTCGATTGGATTTATGTCGAATAATGTGGTCTATGCCGAGGTTCTTCGCAACTTCAATAGTTTTGTCAGTGCTACCGTCATCAACTATTAGGATTTCAACTGTATCAATGCCATCAATATTTCTGGGAATATCTGCAATTGTTTGCGGAAGTGTATTCTCCTCGTTGAAACATGGTATTTGAACAATTAGTTTCATTGTTTGTTCTCATTTAAAATAAGCTTAATTTTGTTTATGTCAATTTTAAAGACTTCAGCCGATGAAATTGGTTTTTTAGTTTCAATTGAATAAATGGAATTAAATGCATCTGGATACATTTTTATCATATTTCTCGCAGCTGCAGGGAATATGGAGCTTGCTTGGTCGTATAATATTAAATATTCAACATTATATTTTGCAATTCTAGATAGTGATTCAAAATGACTAGAATCCTCTAAAGTAGGGTAAGATGTACGTTGAACTGCTCTAGGAACAACACCCCAGTCAGTTGTTGCTACATTCGTATTTATTGGGATGTTTTCATCGCTATAGCTAGCTAAGGCATTAAGAACCTCAGTATTATGTTTTAACGATATGGGCTTTTCGAAGCCAATTAGGTTATTAACACTATAAATACCATGCATCAATATTCCTATAAGTATAGCGGCAAATATTGATGAAATCGCAAATCTAACTTTATTAGACTGGAAGAAAGTTAAATATATATATTTAAAACCAAATCCAATGGCCACGAGGACAAAAGGGAGTAGTGGAACCCAATATCTCGGTACAACATGTAAATGATCTTTGGTAACAAGTGTTCCGAAAAAATAGAAAAGAGAAATTATGACATAAATACGTTCTAAAGAATTCGCTGATTTGTACCATGACTTTGAGCCAATTAAAATTAGTATGGCAGTAATTATGGATGTAAATATGGCACCAATTTGCTGGATAATACTCTCGCCAAAAAATGACTTATTAAAGTCAGATAGTGCTTTTAATACGTTGTAGAATGGATATTTCCAACTATCTAAACCAGATATTATTCCATATTCGGTTGAGTATAAAGCTAAACCTTCAAGTCCGAAAAAGAACTTATTTGCCATATTAAATGTGTCAGGGGTATGGACCACATAGTTTCGTATACTCCAAGCAATAAAGGGACTTAAAACGATAATCCCAATGACAATCAGTCGAAGTAAGGATTTTGTGTTTAGGCTTTTGTTCGCGTGTTCATATATCAGCATAGATAACATAATTGCAATGAATATAAATAGGCCCTGAAATCGAAGGAGGGGGGCAAATGCAACTAGAGCAAAGCACGCATACAAAACCCGTGGAGACTGACCTTTAATCCATTGACGCCACAAAAGTAATATTGCAATGGAAAGAGTTAAAAAGACTCCATCTGAAAGAAGACGAAATACTTGGGTTTGATACAATGAAGAACAAGCAATAATTAAAGGAACTAAAATACCTATAAGGCCATATTGCTTAGGAGAAAAATATTCTCTAGTTAACCAAAGAGCTAAGATGGCTAAAAGGGCGGAAAAAATTTGGAGAATATAAAAATTAGTCCCGAAGATAGAGATTGGTAGGGTTAAAATTAATGAATAGCCAGGAAAATATTGAAGATTAGGAAAATTGTTGAACCAATATTTACCAGAGTTTAACAATTCTTCTGCAGTACCAACATATATTCCACTGTCAGGCGAGTGATTCCAGTATTCAGGTACCATCACTAAAAGAAAGATTGAGGTCAGAACTAGGAATGAGAATTGAGCTTGCTGCTGGTATTTTAACATTCTTAGTTTTCCAGATAATTTCCTATGATCAGGTTATGCTTGATAGATTTTTAATTTATGGGTTTACAGGGACAATACAATGTCAATCTTATATTCTCTATACGAGAGTATGATTGGATTCTTCTACTAAGATAACCATTATTTACACTCAAAATATCTCTAAACTTTATTCACAAATTACCGATGTTTTTGCACTAGAAGTAGCAGGTATTGTGCCGGGAAACTCTTCTGTCAATTAGGTGAAAAATATTGGTAAAACATTGATTTATGCTTAGCGATGCAGATCGCCAATAAAATCAGGTCTGGCTTTCAGAGTTATCGAAGTTGCATAAGTAAATAAATTAATTGGTGTACTTATTGAATACTGAAATCTGTTGTTTAAATAGTGATACATATTCTATGAAGATAGCTAATAAATGAGCACTACAAAAGAAAATGGAAATAAAGTCGTATTTATTAACCGGTTTTTTTATCCTGATCATTCCGCAACAAGTCAATTATTGTCCGATGTAGCATTTTATCTAGCTGAAAATGGGCATAATGTTTCAGTTGTTTGTTCGCGTCAAGGCTATGACGGTAATGATAAGGCACTAAAAAAGTATGAAGAGATCAAGGGTGTAAAAGTTTACAGAGTAACGACTACCAATTTTGGTAGACTTTGGTTGCCCGGAAGAGTTTTAGACTACGTGAGCTATTTTTGTGGAATGGTGTTTTACTTATTTAAAATATTGGGAAAAGGAGATACTTTAGTTGTTAAAACTGATCCACCTTTGACATCTGTTTTAACAATATTAATTGCTAAAATTAAAAAAGTTAAACAAATAAACTGGGTTCAGGATTTGTTTCCCGAAGTCTTATTTTCGCTAGACAGACAAGTTATACCAAAGTTTTTTCAAAGGTTAATTGTCGCTCTTAGAAACTGGTCATTTGTTCAATCGGATCTAACTGTAGCAATCGGAAATGTTATGCAACAAAAATTGGAGCATCAGGGAGTTCCAAAAGCTTTATTAACTGTAATCCCAAATTGGTCAGATGGAGAAAATGTAAAACCTGTTTCTTCTGAACAAAACCATCTCATCGATGAATGGGGACTAAGAGGGAAATTTATTATTGGTTATTCAGGAAACATGGGGAGAGTACATGACTTTACTGCGATAGTGGAAGCTGCAGAAATATTAAGAATTCATTTAGATGTAGTTTTCGTTTTTATTGGGGGAGGTGCTCAAAAGGCTTATCTTGAAAACGAAAAAGACAAACGAAAATTGTCTAACGTTCATTTTTTTCCATACCAGGCATATGAAGACCTAAGTAATAGCCTAAGTGTCCCAGATATACACTTAATATCATTGAAGCCAGAAATTGAAGGTTACTGCGTACCAAGTAAATATTATGGAATAATAGCTTCGGGAAGTGCTTCAATTTTTATTGGAGATGCTAATGGTGAGATAGCACAAATGATGCAAAATGAGAACACAGGTATACAGGTAAATGCTTGTGATGGGGAGCAACTAGCAATTCAAATTCTATTCTGCAAAGATAATCCTCATGAATGTGAGAAATTTTCCCAAAATGCATTGAAAAGTTACAAACATCACTACAATCGAGAAGTTAGTCTAAAGTTGTGGGAAAGAACATTATTGACTAAGTAGCACCCTTCCGGTCCTGCCAAATTAAACAATAATCAATAAATACAATCACTTAAAGAAACGGTATCCCACCTTTTTATTTCAAAGTAGGATCTTTAAACACATTAAAGAAATTCTTGCAAGCTGTCGTTATAACCTATGAATTGTAAATTGTTAGATGATGTTTAAATTTAATTGGCACTCATTAATAGTTAAGTGGGTAGATTTTAGGGTATTAAATTGTTTAAAGGTAATGCATATATGGCGTTGATTGCCTGTGTGGGTATAAGTGCTTCCAATCTTATTGGGATTAGTACCGCATATGCTAAACGAGTTACCTTTTCGGGTGAAACGGTAACAAGTTATACCTATGACAACAATATATATAGAACTTCATCCAATAAAGTCTCAGACGCGTTGATGACACTTACTCAAACTGTTAACGCAAGTATGAATCCTAAGGGATATGGGATAAATACTAATTATAGACTTAATTATGCACGTTTTTTTACAAGAACAAGCCAGAATAGTATGGAACACTCTTTTGTTGTTTCGGGGAGTTCTGGTGAAAGAAACAATTGGGTTGTTAAGCCTAGTTACAACTATGTATTTTCACAAGATGTTAGAGGTGAAGTGGGTAGCACCACTGGACCAGGAGAAACTCCTGATACGTGGAGCCAGAAAGGCTATGGCATGAAGGTACAATATCAAAGTCCTAACGAAGACTTTTCATCATCTGTTCTCTTGAATATAAATGAAAAAAAATATGATAGTGCACAGTTAAAGTCTAGAGATTCAGAAGCAACAAATTTAACTTTTTCTCACCGTGTCATGATGAGTGGAAAGACTAGTATAAAGGGTTCTGTTGCACTGACAAAATCTGAAGCTTTACATAGTTCAGAAAGTTTTGGAAAAAGTTACGGACTTCGGTATAGCCTCGGTACTCAATGGAAGTCAAGTGGAAAAACTAGTAGTCAAATTAATTTTGGTACGATGAGTTCAGCAACTGAACTGGGTGATTTATCCCTTTTTGGTGATTTGTTTGTAGCAATGAATGTTTCTTGGCATCACCGCTATAATAGTATTTTTAGTTTGAATTTTGGAAGACAATTTGTGTTTTCACCAGTGGCAACAAACGGACAATACATTTCAAATTCTGGATCTATTGGGTGGCGAAGGAAAATTGGTCGAAGAATAAGTACCAACATGATTTACTCTGGAAATTATGTAGAAAGAAACGGCGATAACATCGGTGAGAGTATAAATACGGGTTTGAAATTAGGTATTCGATACGACATGAATAGAATTGTTTCGTTGGATTCTGGATTTAACTATACAAAATACATAAAGCTAGATGGAAAAGAAGGCGACTATACAGCCGCAATTTATACACTTGGGATAAATATTTCTATTTGATAATAATGAAATAATTGAGCAACGAAATATATAGTAATTAACTATGAAGATAAAATTAGTCATATTAATAGTAGCACAGTTTTTATTTAACACATATTGCTTGGCAGCAGAGTATAAACTTGGGCCAGGAGATAAAATATCTGTAACTGTGTATAACGAAAGTGATTTAAGTATTAGTAATGTAAAAATACCCAAAGATGGAGTTATTTCTTTTCCATTATTAGGGGAGATCAAAGTATCTGGCAATTCACTGAGTTCGTTAAAAAGTAATATTACTAAATTACTTAAAGATGGATACCTTAAAAAACCGCAAATTGTTATATCTATTAATGAATATAGGCCATTTTTTATAAATGGTCAGGTGAAACAACCTGGGGGGTATCCCTATGTTGAAAGTCTAACAGTAAGAAAAGCTATTGCAATAGCTGGAGGGTTAACAGATCGTGCTTCCGTTGCCAAAATAGGATTGGTTCCTGAAGGAAAAGTAAGATCAAGAACATTAAGAAATGGATTGGATAAACCTGTTAACCCAGGGGACATAATTACAATAGGCGAAAGTCTTTTTTAGATGATCGTTGAGCTTGCTTATCGGAGTAAATGATGTTTGAAGGTAACTTGGTACATAATGATACTAAATCTTTGCTAGAATATTGGCAGATTATACGTCGTCACAAATGGGCGATAATAAGTATTACAATACTTAGTACTACAATTGGAGTTCTTATTGCCTCATCAATTAAACCGTCCTATTTAGCCAGTGCTAGGCTACTAGTAGAGCCAGATAATCGTCAATTACTTAGCTCTAATCCATCAAATAATTTAAATAATGTCTTAAATATGCGCTCGTTTTATCGGACGCAAGTTGAATTGATCAGAAGTCGCTCCCTTGCCACTGAAATAATCAAGGAATTAAAGTTAGGCAGCACCATTGACTATTTGCCTGAAAAGCCAGGTGCTTTAAAACAGTTAATAAGTACAGATGAAAAAGGCGCTCCATTACAAAGTTCACGTCAAGCACTAAAGGGAACTGCTGAATTAATTCCAATTTTTAATAAAAGATTAAATGTATCGCTCGGAGCCAACAGCGAAATTATAAAAATTAGCTATGAAAGTGGAGATCCGGTATTAGCAGCAAATATCGTTAACTCAGTATCAAAAGAATATATTTCTAGGCTTGAAGATTCACAAAAGAAAAACTCTCAGCAAAATATTGAATGGTTAGCTGAAAACCTAGAGGAAGCCAGGCAAAAATTGGTCGAATCAGAAGCTCAATTACAGGCCTATCAATCAGAAGAAAGAATAGGGGATAGTGATGATGAGGCAAGGATTAAATCAAGTAAATTAGGTGGTATTACTTCGGAGTTATTAAGTGCAAGAACTCTACGCGCAGAAGCTGAAATAAAATTTAAACAAATTAGTGAATCCCCGAGTACTCAAGAGGCTTACGAGTCACTACAATATATTATAACAGACCCTGCTGTTCAAAAAGTAAAGGATATTGAGGCGAAAGCTTTACTAAGTTTTTCTGAGTTATCTAATAGATATGGCCATAAACACCCGAAAATGATCGCAGCAAAATCAGAACTTAAAAATGCAAGGAAACGTGTTACAAAAGCAGTTTTTCGTGTTGCGAATACGGTGAAACGAGAATATGAATTGGCAGTAGCGAAGGAAAAAGAAGTTAATAGACTATATGAACAATTTAAATCTGAAGAATTGGACAACAAAGGAACTAGATTTAGTTTAGCAAAATTAGAACGAGAAGTTGATACTAATCGTGAGTTATATAATATGTTATTAACTCGTTTAAAAGAAGCGGATATGACGAAAGAGAACGGCGTAATTAATGTCAAAGTCATTGATGCTGCTTCTCCACCTAAAGCACCTTTTAAACCTAATAGAATTCGCATAATTGGTATCGCATTTGTCCTTGGGCTATTTGTTAGTTTAATGATTGCATTTTTCAGAGAATTTAATGATAAGACGTTCAAGACTGGTGAAGATATTGCTGAGAAAATAAAATTACCATTGCTTGGTATATTTCCCATATTGAATACTAAAGAGCTATCGGAGACGTCGCCAGAAAGGGTTATTGTGAAGAAGCCACGTTCATCTATTGCTGAAGCTGTAAATAATATAAGGACAAATATAATATTTGGAAATAGTGATGAAGATCCGCCACAAGTAATTATGGTAACGTCAGCTGTTGCAAGCGAAGGTAAGACTACAGTAAGTACAAATATGGGGATTACCCTTGCTAGACTTGGTCCCACATTGGTCATTGAGGCAGATACAAGAAGGCCCCGCATGAGATCTTTCATGAAGAAAAATCAAAAAGGTGGGGTTTTTGAGTATGTAGCAGGAAAATCATCGTTAAAGGATTCAGTTGTAATTGATCCAGAGGTTAAAAACTTGTATACGATGCCAGTTAAAATGAAGCCTGCAAAGCCAATTGAGTTTCTATCATCAAAACGTTTCAAAGAAGCTTTGGCTGTTCTTAGAAAAAAATTCAAATTTATAATAATAGACACCCCGCCAATTTTACCTGTGAGTGATGCAATAGTATTAGCGCCTATTGTTGATGGTGCCATATTGGTAATTGGTGCTGAAAGTACGAAACATGCAATGGCTAAAGATGCATTGAGCCGGTTAGAGCAAGTAAATGCACCTGTGTTAGGGGCGGTATTATCTCGTGCAAATCCTAAGACATTCGGTAGTTATGGATCCAGTTATTACTATGGTTACGGTTACGGTTATTCCGCGTATTAAGCTCCATGAATGACGGTATAGAAAATAAATTTTATCTACGCTGGGGATATGGTTATCTTCCAGCGCTTATCTTGGTTTCTCTCATTGTTTGTAGCTCTGTTGTTGCAGCAACTTATTTTCTTAGTTATAAATCTTCGTTGATTATTGAAAAATGGAATTGTGAAGGAAAAGTGGGTAGCGATGAAGAGTGGAATACTTCTTATAGTAAACTGAATTTAGCGAAAACGATAAACCCCTGGAATGCAGACATTTATATGAGCTTGGGTGATTTGTACGAGTGGAAACTGGCTGGTAAATCTAATTTAGATGATTCTGTGAAAGATATCAGACAAAATGCTATTAAGTATTATGTAGAAGCTATTAATCATCGTCCTACCTGGGCGCAAGCTTGGTCTAAGTTGGCAAAAAGTAAGCTTTTAAATAGTGAAGTTTCGAGTGAATCATTTCATGCTATTGAAATGGGCTTTAAATATGGAAAATGGCAGCCTGAGATTAGTAAAAACCTTATTTGGTTATCTATTGGGTTCTGGGGCGTTCTTCCTGAAAACTTAAAAAACACCGTTAGACGACAAGTTGAAAGTCAAATAAAGAATAATGTACCGATCTCAAGCTTTGCTGTACTAGCGTTACGATTTAAATGGTTTGATGAGTTGTTAAGTTTGGATATGCACCCAAGGCATAAAGATTATCTTAGAGCAGCAAAAAATAATCCGAAGTTACTCAAAAATGCCATTCGTAATTCATTCAATGGAAAAAAAGATTTTGTATGTTAACTGATACAGTAGACAACTACACTGAAGACTTAGAAAAAACAGGTAGAAGACTTTTTCCAATATACCTGACTATACTAGTCATTTCCCCGTTTCCTCTAGGAGCAAATAGACCTTGGGCATGGTCCATACTTGCAATTGTAGCTTTTTCTCTTCTTGCATATTATTTTTTGCAAACTTCGCGGGGAAAAGTAAGAATTCCAGATATCAATATAAAATTAAAATTAGTGTGTTTTTGTCTTTTTTTGTGGGTTTTATATCAAATAGTTCTCGTAGTACCTTTGCCGATTGAAACAGTGAAGCTTCTATCACCAATGACTATAGATGCTCTTTCATCTTCAGGTAGTCTCATTGCCAGTAAAGAATTTATTTCTATTAGTATTGATAAGATCACTTCTATAAATGAATTGATAAAATCAAGCCTCTATGTATGTATTTTTTTGCTTACTATACTACTAGTGCGAAGCAAAGATAGGCTAAGGAATTTGTTTATCGCAATTGTAGTCGCTGGTGTGCTTCAAGCGGTTATAGGTTTGACTATCGCGTTTCTAGATCAGAGTGTTATGCGAGGAGTGATTGGACAAGAGTATCATAGTGCTGTTTCTGGGACTTTCGTAAACCGAAATCATTTTGCTGGATTCATGAACTTAACTATTGCTGCCTCCATCGGGTTGATTTTGTCAGTAGGTATCAGAGAAAAACGACAGATTCACCGAGAGTCACATAAACACCCATGGCAGTCTAGATTGTTAGATTGGCGGATATATATGATGGGCTATTGCTTAATAATGGTCTTTGCACTTTTGTTTAGTCAATCCAGAGGAGCATGGGTCTCTTTTTCAGTTATGGTGGTAATTGGCTTCATGTTGTTATCTTTAGTTAGAATAAAAGTATTCTCGGTACTAGATAATTACACTATGCCAATTTTAATTGTGGTAGGTGCAATCCTTGTGGGTGGAGCTGATGTTTTAGTTAATCGTATGTCAGACATAGGTGTGCACTTAACTAGTAGAATGGATATATGGCAAAATAGCTGGTTATTACTTTTAGATTCTTGGCAAACTGGGATAGGTCCAGGTAATTTTCAATACGCCTATCCAATATATGCGTCTGGGTATTCTCATTCATTAAATGTAAATATAGCTCATGCTCATAATGATTACCTTGAATTACTTATTGAGCAGGGTATAGTAGGTTTTTCTTTATTAGGTATTGTTATATTTACTTCCATAAGAACAGCTCTTTCGTCTATTAAGGAAGAAAGGGATGTTAAAAAAAATGCGTTTGCTATAGCTTCTTTACTTGGAATTTCTGGATTGATGGTTCATTCTTTTTTAGATTTTAATTTCCAAATACCTTCAAATTCACTCTACTTCTTTACATTATTAGCTGTTGCTTGCATGCAAGGACTAAAATCTTTGCATGTGGAGGATAGAGATATTGCTTGGGAAGAATCAATGTTTAAGGATTCCATTAGCGAAAACAGCCAAGTTGTTTCTCAAGCTAACATTAGCCATAAAAGACGTAAAAAACACTTTAATTAGAATTCTATTATTAACATCTTAGAATTGTGTTTATCTTGGCTTTTCTTCATACAGCTTGTTCAGTTAGTGTTCAGCTCATAAAATTCTGTTAAATACTTGATATTCAGCAAATAACTGTATATATTATCAGTACTGATAATTAACACAGGATACTGCCATGCTGGACAAACTTACAGCACGTCAATCAGAGA
>Ga0316207_10004277_pt1 | contig 12501 bp, 11 predicted proteins | sample 6weekpyrite_MG_FD_204943 | JGI IMG/M metagenome (GOLD analysis project Ga0316207, IMG submission 204943) | Microbial mat bacterial communities from mineral coupon in-situ incubated in ocean water Damariscotta River, Maine, United States -... | ecosystem: Environmental > Aquatic > Marine >... | reverse complement strand
AAGGAATATTTTGATGCTTGAAGAATCATGGTGCCCGGAGCCGGAATCGAACCGGCACGGCCGTTAAGCCGAGGGATTTTAAGTCCCTTGCGTCTACCAATTTCGCCATCCGGGCTGAGATGCTGAATCTGTCGCGGAGATTATTATTGTTATCAAACAATCTGCAACATCATGCGATTTGATGGGAGGTGATTGTACGGGATTTGTATATGATAATAAAGAGTAAGATGGAGGCTGAGGGCGGAATCGAACCGCCGTCCACGGCTTTGCAGGCCGCTGCATAGCCACTCTGCCACCCAGCCATCTTAATGAAGAGTATAGCGTATCTTCTCGCTATAAAAAAACCCCGGTAAGTGTGACCGAGGTTTGAAATTTGGAGCGGGAAACGAGATTCGAACTCGCGACCCCAACCTTGGCAAGGTTGTGCTCTACCACTGAGCTATTCCCGCTAACGTCTTGAAAGTGAGCGCTATTGTAATGATTACAGCGAAGCTGTCAAGCACCTACCCTCAAGTTTTTTTAATCTTCTTTGCTTAGAATAGGCCAGGCGGCCTTTAAGTATAAAATCATTGACCATAGTGTCAGGATAACCGCAATGTAAAGCAGCACCATTCCGGTTGTGTACATTGGAATTCCTAACAACGGCTCATGATAAAGCAACATAAACAACGCGGTCATCTGCGCTGCTGTCTTCCACTTGCCAATGCTCGATACAGCCACCTGAGCGCGCTCCCCTATTTCGGCCATCCACTCTCGCAGAGCAGAAATTGTAATTTCCCGACCAATAATCACCGCCGCAGCAATGGACATCCAGGCATTGGGATTGGCCTGTACCAGCAGTACCAATGCGACACCGACAATCAACTTGTCTGCCACCGGATCGAGAAAGGCACCAAAGCGCGAGGTTTGATTCAGTTTGCGTGCCAGATAGCCATCAAGCCAATCAGTTATGGCCGCCAAGCCAAAGATGGCCGTGACCGCAACATTGATCCAGTCAAATGGCAGAAAGAAGACCAAGACGAATACAGGGATCAAAACGATGCGGATGTAGGTCAATATGTTGGGAATGTTTGTCATGATGTCTATTCTACATGGAAGGCATCATAGATGCGCTGTGCTAGTTCCTGGCTGATGCCTTTTACTTTACTTATATCATTGACGCCAGCCCGGGCTATCTCTTGCCAGCCGCCAAACTGATTGAGCAGGTCACGGCGGCGCTTAGCCCCTACTCCAGGAATTCCTTCCAGCGGTGACTTACCTCGTGCCTTGCCACGACGTTGACGATGGCCGGTAATGGCAAAACGATGCGCTTCATCGCGGATCTGCTGAATCAAATGTAGGGCCGGTGAATCGGCGGGCAGTATAATCGGCTGACTCTGTCCGGACAAGAACAGAGACTCCAACCCGGGTTTACGCCCCTCGCCCTTGGCCACGCCCACCAGGATCACCTCGGTCACCTGCAACTCGGTCATCACCTCACGCGCCTGGCTTAACTGGCCCTTGCCACCATCAATAAACAGGATGTCTGGCAGCTTGCCCTCACCTTTCTTTAAACGGGTATAACGCCGTGTCAAAGCCTGGAACATGGCGGCATAGTCATCACCGGGCGTTATGTCTTCTATATTAAAGCGGCGATAATCACTCTTGCGCGGGCCATCCTGGTCAAATACCACGCATGAGGCTACCGTCGCCTCGCCCATGGTATGGCTGATATCAAAACATTCCAATCGTTGCGGTAGATCATCCAAGCCCAGCCCCTCTTGCAATGCCTGGTAACGTTGTTGCAGGCCATACTTGGTCGCCAGCTGCCGCATCAAGGCCTCTTTCAAATTAGTCTCAGCCATTTCCAACCAGCGGGCACGACTACCACGAACCTTGTGGCTAATGACCACCTTACGCCCAGCCTGTTCGGCCAACACCGATTCCAGCCACTCTTTATCTTCTAAGGCTTGATTCACCAACACCTCGTTCGGCACCGGCTTGCCCAGGTAATATTGTGGTAGAAAGGCGCTCAATACCTCAGCGGGCTCAGACTCTTGAGTGTGTTTGGGAAAGAAGCTCTTGTTACCCAAATGATGACCAGCACGAATAAAAAATACCTGCACACAACCAACACCATTTTTCACATCACTGACGATGATATCCAGATCGCCGCCTTCGCCACTGACGTATTGTTTTTCCTGTACCCGTCGCAGACTACCGATCTGGTCACGAAAGCTGGCCGCCTGTTCAAACTCCAATGCACCACTCGCCTGTTCCATCTTGCCAACCAACTCATCAATCACCTGGGTATCTTTGCCCTCAAGAAACATCACCGCATGGCGCACATCCTCATCATAGAGCTGCTCACTGACATAACCAACACAGGGAGCGGTGCAGCGTTTAATCTGGTATTGCAGGCAGGGCCGCGATCGGTTGCTGTAAAAGCTGTCTTCGCACTGACGCACTCTGAACAGTTTCTGTAGCAGATTGAGTGTTTCCCGCACCGCCCCGGCACTGGGATATGGGCCGAAATACTTACCCTTGGCCCGCTTTGGGCCACGATGATAGGCCAGTCGTGGAAACTCATCGGCCGATAAAAAGATATAGGGATAACTCTTGTCGTCGCGCAGCAGCACGTTATAACGCGGCAACAGCTCCTTGATCAGATTGTTCTCAAGGATCAGCGCCTCGTTTTCAGTGTGGGTCACCGTGACATCAATATTGGCGATCTGATTGACCATGGAGCGGGTCTTGGGCGAACTGACGTTGCGAGCAAAATAGCTGCCGACCCGCTTGGCCAGATTGCGGGCCTTGCCGACGTAGATCACTTCATCGGCAGCATTCAACATGCGATAGACGCCCGGTCGCGAGGTCAGGGTCTTGAGAAAGACCTTGGCATCAAAATCAGGTGTAGTGTTTTTTTCACTCATGCTGCTGAAGCGGATCTTCCCATCAACTGCTGGGCACGAGCAAAGACCTGCTGGAACATCTCTTCCGTGAGGCGCCTGGTCTGAGTGTTGTAGCGACTGCAATGATAGGAATCGAGCAACCACAAACCCTCAGGCAAGGCGTATTCATGCAGATGGCCGAATTTGTACTGTCCCACCTTCAAAGCTAATGTTCGCAAGATGGCATTGTGGGCAATCGAACCCAGCGCCAGTACCACCGTGCCCGGTTTAAGTTCATCAATCTCTTGTTTGAGAAAGCGGCTACAGGTTTTTACCTCATCGGTAGTTGGTTTGTTCTGCGGCGGCAGACACTTCACCGCGTTGGTGATGCGACAGTTTTTCAGCTTCAGACCATCATTTATGGACTCAGACACAGGTTTGTTGCTAAAACCAAAATCATACAAGGTCTGATACAGCAACAGCCCGGAATGGTCACCGGTAAAAGGCCGACCAGTGGCATTGGCACCATGCATGCCAGGCGCCAGACCAACGATTAACAGCTGGGCTTTCTTAGGCCCAAACGGTGCCACTGGACGGGCATGATAATCAGGGTTATCGACCTTCACATCATCGAGAAAGGTGGCCAAACGGGGGCAGAGACGACAATCAGGATCAAACATCAGTCAAAAATTGCTTGCTAAAAAACAAGCGGAAATTTTAGCACATGGCTAGTCCTGCTTCTTGCGTAGTTCCAGCTCCTCAATAAAACCAAACTGGTTCATATCCTCAATCTTTTGCGGATAGAGAATGCCATCCAGGTGATCCACCTCATGCTGCACCACCCGAGCATGAAAACCTTCCACGGTACGATCAATCGCATTGCCTGCCTGATCAAGACCTCGATAGCGGATGCGAGAATATCGAGACACCACGCCCCGCAGCCCCGGCACACTTAGGCAGCCTTCCCAACCTGCTTGCTGTTCAGCATCAAGTAATTCAATTTCCGGATTGATCAGCACGGTCGTTGCTATTGGCTCGGCATCCGGATAACGCTCACTACGTTCAAAACCAAAGATGACAATTCGCTGACTCTCGCCAATTTGAGGAGCAGCCAAGCCAACCCCATTCTGCTCAGCCATGGTATCGAACATATCCGCGATCAACCGATCCAGCATGGCTGTGTTAAACTCAGTCACCGGTTGAGCGACCTTTGATAAGGTCGGGTGGCCCATGCGCAAAACCTGCCTAACTGCCATCCTGCTGCCTTTATAATCAAAAAATTGAAATCATCATAACCCGACAAAAGTGTTTATGAAACGCATAATCAATGGCCTAATTTTTGCTTTATTCAGCCTGCCCGTATTGGCTCAGGACTCAGAAATAGAACCTGAGCGCTGGTACGAAGTCGAGATCATTCTTTTCGAACAACTCAAACCTGCCAGTGCAGAACCTGAACTGTGGCCGCTGGATATAGAACATCCGGACCTAAGCAATGCCATCGACTTATTGCACAGCCCGGAACAAGCACAAACAACAGCCGTGGCTGAATCAACCGATGAAACAATAGCTGTAATTGAGTCTACTGCGCCTGTCGAGACGGGTCTTTCGCAAACTGAAACAGACGAGGCCAGTGATCCGTACCTGGACACCCCTTACCTGATTCTGCCCAATCAGCAGTATCAACTCACAGATGCCTATCAAAAGTTGCTTAATTCTGAAGACTACCTGCCACTGGTGCATATCGCCTGGCGTCAGGTCATTCCACCGCGTGAGCAGCCTGATCGAATCTTTATTCATGACAAACTCAACAATTCCATCGACGAGGATACTTTAGAGCAAGTTCCCGCCATAGAACTAGACACAGAATTTATACCACCAAGTGTTGATTTCCTGGCTGAGCCAATAGCGGAAGAAAGCATCGCTAATGATACAGCGCCAGAACACAATCTCAGCGGTATCATCAGTCTTGGTCTGGGACGTTACATCCACGTGGAAGCAGATCTATTGCTCTATAAACCACAATTAGAAAATCTCGCTGTTGAGGATGAGCCAGCACCACCCGTCTTTTCAGCGCCAGAATCAATGCAATTTATATTCGATGGTTTTGAAATTAATCCCTCAACAATAGTAGAAGAAGAAGAACAAACACCAGAGTTATTTCGTATCCAGGGCAATCTGCGCATGCCCAGCAAAGAAGTACATTATCTCGATCACCCATTGATAGGGATGCTGATATTGTTTACGCCTTATGAAGTGCCAGAGCCAGAAGAAATTGAAGAGTTGGAAGACACCAGCACCGAGCAAGCCATAGCGCCTGAAACCACTAAAAATGGGGCTATCGTTGGTCCAGGACGTGCTGTCGAAGACAGGAGTTTTTAAAAAACCACCCTGCAGCAAACTGACGGGGTATTAATATCAACACGTCACGCCGGCGAAGGCCGGTGTCCACAAATTTTTCCAAGCTACTCTTCGAAAAAAAACTTCTCTTCCCCAAAGGCAGGTTTAAGATCCGGCAACCAGGTAGCCGTTTCATCATACCTGGCAAAGAAAGGACGTTGCACCCAATCCGGATTACGGCCCTGGATAAAACGCAGCACAAACACCTTTTCACCATTGATATCACTAACACCTTGCACTTCTATCTTGCCAGGAGTGGCACTCATTGATGGGCCACGCACAGTACGTGACAGGCCAGAGACCTGCTTCACGGCTTCACGATAAATTTCCCAGGCGCGAGCCAGCGGCACTTCGAAGTAATGTTTAGCGCCGGTATCACGCTCAACAAACATATAATAAGGAATGATGCCCAGGCTTGTTTGCATACGCCACATCTTGCCCCATACGTCCGGGTCATCATTGATATTTTTGATCAATGGCGACTGACTGCGCAGGATCGCACCCGTAGCACGCAAACGACGAATAGCTTCTACTGCCATCGGTGTTTCCATTTCACGCCAGTGATTGAAGTGAGTCATGATAGCCACGTGTTTGCCTGCCTTAACCAAACGTGTGATCAAGTCAATGAGTTCATCGGCATCTTCATCAGTGACAAAACGCTGTGGCCAGAAAGAGATGGCCTTGGTGCCGATACGTATATTTTGTACATGTTCGAATTCTTTATCCAGCAATGGCAATAGGTATTGTTCCATATGCTTGGTCTTCATTACCATCGGGTCACCACCGGTCATCAGCAGGTCACTGACATCTTTATGACTGCGCAGGTACTGGTGCAGGCTTGCGGTTTCGTTGCTGGAGATACGCAGTTCTTTGTCACCAATAAATTGCGCCCAGCGAAAACAGAACGAGCAATAACTGTGACAGGTCTGACCCTGGCTGGGAAAAAACAATACTGTTTCACGATACTTATGCTGCATGCCCGGCAGTTCATCGTTGTTGAGAGTCGGTACATTAAGATTCTTTTGGCCTGCTGGATGCGGATTGAGTTTGTCGCGGATTTGCTTGGCTACGCGTTTAATCTCAATCTTGTCAGCACCTGACCTGAGTGTTTCTGCCATACGATCAAAATCAGCCTGTTCCAACATACCTGGTTGAGGAAAGGTAAGTTGGAATATCGGGTCTTCTGGAATATTGGTCCAGTCGATCAGTTCATCGATAACATATTGGTTAACACGAAAAGGTAGGACATTGGCAACAACATGCATGGCAAAACGTTGCTCTTCTGGCAGACGTTGAACTGGGGCAATCTGATCCAGATGACGTTCTGTATAGACCTTAAAACGCTGCTTTTCACTAAACAGGTCAGCATACTCATCACGTTTTCGATAAAACTGTAAGATCTTGCTCATGCTTTAATTCCTACTGATCAGCTTAGCTAGCGCTCTTGAAAACTAAAGAAAAAACCTCTTTAACAGAAGCTAAAGAGGTTCTAAAAATCATTATGGCCGGACAAGCTTACACTGCCCGACCATAATCAAAACGTGTTACTTGGCAGCTTCGCGTTCCTGTACATCCTTGATAACATCATCAGCAACGTTCTTAGGACATGGCGCGTAATGCGCGAATTCCATAGAGAACTGACCACGACCCGAGGTCATGGTACGCAGGTCACCGATGTAACCAAACATTTCAGACAGTGGACACTCGGCCTTGATGCGTACACCGGTTACACCTGATTCCTGACCCTGGATCATGCCACGACGACGATTCAAGTCACCAATAACGTCACCTACATGATCATCTGGAGTGAAAACGTCTACCTTCATGATTGGCTCAAGGATCTGTGCACCTGCCTTAGGCATGGTTTGACGATATGCGCCTTTAGCAGCAATTTCAAAGGCAACAGCCGAGGAGTCAACCGCATGGAAAGCACCATCCATCAGAGTGACTTTGACATCCAAGCAAGGGAAACCAGCCAAAACACCTTTCACCATGCTACCAGCAAAACCTTTTTCAACTGCAGGCCAGAATTCACGAGGTACGTTACCACCCGTTACCTTCGATTCGAACTCAAAACCAGAACCTACTTCGCCAGGCTCAACAACGTAATCGATCTTACCGAATTGACCAGAACCACCCGATTGTTTCTTATGGGTGTAACTGTCTTCAATCCGCTTGGTAATTGTTTCGCGATAAGCCACTTGAGGCTTACCAACATTTACATCGATGCCGTGGGTACGCTTGAGGATGTCGACCTTGATATCAAGGTGAAGCTCACCCATGCCCTTGATGATGGTTTCACCAGAGTCTTCATCAGTTTCAACGCGAAATGAAGGATCTTCTGCAATCATTTTACCGATGGCTATACCCATTTTCTCAGAACCGGCCTTATCTTTAGGCGAAATGGCAATAGAGATAACTGGATCTGGGAAGACCATTGGCTCCAGTGTGGCTGGCGCTTTAGGGTCACACAGCGTATGACCTGTTTGAACATTCTTCATGCCTACAACAGCAATGATGTCACCGGCTTGAGCAGAATCCAATTCGATACGCTCATCGGCATGCATCTCTACCAGACGGCCAATACGCTCAGTCTTGCCAGTAAAGGTATTTAGAACAGTATCACCCTTGTTCAGCACACCTGAGTAGATACGAATAAAGGTCAGGGCCCCAAAACGGTCATCCATGATCTTGAACGCCAAGGCGCGCAGTGGTTTATCAACATCAACGATAGCAAATTCGCCAGTTTCAACACCTTCCAGATCAACTTCAGGCTGTGGCTTAACTTCAACTGGGCTAGGCAGGTAATCAACAACAGCATTCAGCATAGGCTGAACACCCTTGTTCTTAAACGCAGAACCACAGTATGTTGGGAAGAAGTCCAGTGCAATTGTGCCTTTACGGATACAACGCTTCAGGTCTTCAATAGATGGCTGCTCACCTTCCAGGTAAGCTTCCATCAGATCATCATCCTGTTCAAGCGCAGTTTCAACCATTTGTTCACGATACTCTTCTGCCTTTTCCTGATACTCAGCAGGAATATCAATAATTTCATACTTCATTGGATCGCCAGACTCATCCCAGACCCAGGCTTTCATTTCCATCAGATCAATAATGCCCTTGAAATCATCCTCAATACCAATAGGCAGAGTCATGATCATGGCATTGGCGCCAAGTACGTTTTTGACCTGTCCAACTACGCGATAAAAGTCTGCACCCATGCGATCAAGCTTGTTGACGAAAATAACACGAGCAACTTCTGATTCATTGGCATAGCGCCAGTTGGTTTCTGACTGAGGCTCAACACCACCAGAACCACAGAAAACACCAACACCGCCATCAAGCACTTTTAGTGAACGATAAACTTCAATAGTGAAGTCAACGTGTCCGGGGGTATCGATGATATTGAAACGGTGATCATCCCAAAAACAGGTAGTGGCAGCAGACTGGATAGTGATACCACGCTCCTGCTCCTGCTCCATGAAATCGGTAGTCGCTGCACCGTCATGCACCTCACCCGTCTTATGAATTTTACCGGTGAGCTTTAGGATACGCTCGGTAGTTGTGGTCTTACCCGCATCTACGTGAGCGAAAATACCGATGTTTCTGTATTTAGTCAGATCAGTCATATTTCTACTCTAAAAGTTGATATAAAAAACCATTTGGCCCGGCACGAAACCAGACAGCTTAAAAATGGCCGCTATTTTACCTTAAAATTCTCGAAAAAACAGACAAATACAGATTCACAGGGCAATTTCTCGCAACAAACCTGACATGTGAGCCTATCTATTTGTTTTATATGGAATAAGTTTAAAATGAGATTCACGCCAGATGATAACGACCTATTGCATCCACATCAATCTCGCCAACATTTATGTTTGCAGCCATACTAGCAACCTAATCAACCAAGGAGGGTGAATCAATGAGACAACATTTACTGCTATGTGGCCTTCTGTGCCTGGGACTGTTCACATCGGCGCAGGCCAAGGTAGTAGGTGAAGAGATTAATTACCAGTCTGATGGCACAACGCTAAAGGGCTACCTAGCCTATGACACCACATCCAAAGGTAAACTCCCCGGCGTTCTGGTGGTGCATGAATGGTGGGGACACAATGAATACGCCCGCGAACGAGCTCGTAAGCTGGCCAAACTGGGGTATGTTGCCCTAGCGGTGGATATGTATGGCGATGGTAAACAGGCCACCCACCCAGAAGATGCACAAAAATTTTCCTCTGAGATCGCCAACAACATGCCGTTGGGACAGGCCCGTTTTGAAGCGGCCATGGCGGTACTGAAGAATCACAAGGCGACAGACAAGTCAGACATTGCTGCTATTGGTTATTGCTTTGGTGGCGCCGTGGTTTTGCAAATGGCTCGCGAAGGACTCGATCTGGATGCCGTGGTCAGTTTTCACGGCAGCTTAGGCACACCAAGACCAGCTCAAGCGGACACGGTAAAAGCCAGGGTGATGGTTGCCCATGGTGCGGCTGATCCATTTGTGAAACCGGAGCAGATAACTGGCTTTATGAGTGAGATGAACCAAGCTGGGGTTGATTATCGTTTTACCGCCTATGGCGGTGCGCAACACAGTTTTACCAATCCGACTGCCGATAAGTTTGGTAAGAAGTTCAACCTGCCTCTGAAATACAACAAGCAGGCCGACGAAGACTCATGGCGTGATATGCTGACCTTTTTGCAGCAGGCCTTTGCAGATTAATGTGAGCAGCTCGCAGGCAGGGAATAACAGGTTCAGAATTAACCTATTATGGTCCTGCCTGCTGCTCTCGTTTTTCTATCGCTAGCAACATGCGCTGACCACGGCGTTTAAGACGCTCTAGTTGTTTGGTCAGCTCTTTACGTTGCTGGTCATCGCTGCTTTTTTCCAACTGCTTTTCCAAATCCTGAGCGTGGACCAACAAACTTTTGTAAGCTTCGCGCATCTCTTCCAGCGAAGCCGCATCCTCAGCAATATCAAACACCATCTCCTCTGCCTTGCCGGCCTCTGTCTCAACATGCTCAGCCAAGCTATGTTTAGGGATAAACGTTTTTTCTGATGGATAGGCACGTGTATTCATAAAGCTGGGAGAAGCAATCTCTATGCCGCTCTGATGCAGGTGGTCAAGCATTCTTTTGTGCAAGGTTGAACGATAGGACAGCACTTGTTTGACCTCACTTAACAGACCATTAATCTGGTAGGTAACAGAAAAATCCCCCAGTTTGGTTATCAATACAAAAGGATCACTCAACTCCGTCGCCTCAGCTGCCTCAAGTAAGGCCCGTTCGGCATCACGCCGCGAAACATCATAGCCAAGCGTCACTTCTGCAGAAATTATCGTACCTGTAGCGTGAATCACCTTGGTCGGATGTGTAACAACATAGAGATTAGGCAAGGTCATCAGATCACGATCCGTGGTTTGAATTTCCACATGCAACAACGCCATTTCAGAAACCCTGCCGAAATTTTCACCTATACGGATAAAGTCTCCAATCTTGAAACTGCTCAGACTACGCAACATAACCCCAGCCATGGCATTGCCAACAAAGGTAGTTGATGACAAAGCAATCGTCGCTGACAAAACAATCCCAATCAGGCTCAGCAACTGACCTCGTGTCGACTCACTGAAAGGCAACACTACGATCACCAGCAGAATCCCGACGAAGGCAATAGCAAACTTAATCAAATGGAGACGGTAACGAAACCTTGGTTCAGCCTGGTAATGACGAACAAGAAACAGATTACTGGCCATAAACCCACCTACCACCAGGATGATGGTAACGATGGCAGGAACAAAATCGAACAAATTAAAATCAGTCATTTATAAAACGCTTGATGTTTTGAGCCTACGAAGCTAATGGAGCGCACTGCTAAGTAAGGCCATTTTTTTCAATATACATTATCGCTGCGTAATGGGCATTTGCAATACGATCACGTCCTTTCTTTGTTATCAAATATTTTTTACACTCTCTTTCATTATCCATAAAAAAGTTTTCTGTCAGCGCGGCTGGCATCTTGGTGTTTTTCAAGACATAGAAGTTAGCCTCTTTATCAACATCGCCATCAGAAAAATCAGAGCGCATTCTGATATCAGGAAATTCTTTTTCAAACTCCTGATATAGAACTGTCGCGACCTTGTCTGAGTTAGTGGTACCAGGTGAAGTATAAACCTCGTAACCTTTGCCGCCACCGGCATTGGCATGAATCGAAATATATATGCAGTCGCTTTGATTATGGTAACTATTGGCTCGCTTGACACGTTCATTAAGAGAAATATCTTCAAGCTCGGGAACTATATTGACGTAATTGATACGCTCGGCGGTAAGCATTTCAATCAATCGATTTACAATGGCGCGATTAAACTCACCTTCATAAAGTATCGAGCCATCATCCCAGGATGGACTGCGCTTGCCTTCTGTTTGATAGAGACCGTCAATGACCCCGCCATGACCATTATCCAGCAGCCAGAGGTATTTGCTAGACATACAACGCTCCTTGTTGTTATTTAATTTTCACAACAAGCATAGCTCAAAATAACAACAATTTTTCAGGTCAATTGTTGCGCTAACACCAGCGCATCTTCGCGGCCTTTATGACTGGGGTAATAGTTTTCACGACACCCCAGTTCATTAAATCCCATCGAGTCGTACAATTTTATAGCACGCTTGTTTGAAGCGCGCACTTCAAGCAGCAGCATTTCAATATTATTTTGTCTGGCTGTCTGCTCAAGTGAGTGCAATAGCGCCCTGCCCAATCCTTTGCCCTGCTGATCAGGCTGAATGCAAATATTCAACACATGCGCTTCAGCCGCAGCCATTGACATCAAAGCATAGCCGATCATGTTCGTGCCTTCTTCCAACACACAGGCGTAATAGTTACTTTTCAGGCAATCGCGAAAATTGCCTTCACTCCAGGGAAAAGGATAGGCGGACTTTTCAATCGCCATGACAGAATGGATATCTGCCTCAGTCATGAGGCGTAGCTGATAAGGCTCTACAAACATGAATGTTATTCGTTATTGATAATCTGCCGTGCAAACAACAGATCTTGCCAGGCCTTGCGCTTTGCAGATGGTGTGCGCAACAAATAGGCTGGATGATAGCTGACAACAAGCGGTATCTTGCTGTCGCCATATTCAAACCTCTGGCCACGCATTTCACCAACCTTTTGGTCTGTCTTCAGCAGGTTATGAGCTGCGATACGACCAACAGCAAAGATTACTTTAGGCTGTATCAGGGC
>Ga0316207_10004276_pt1 | contig 12505 bp, 10 predicted proteins | sample 6weekpyrite_MG_FD_204943 | JGI IMG/M metagenome (GOLD analysis project Ga0316207, IMG submission 204943) | Microbial mat bacterial communities from mineral coupon in-situ incubated in ocean water Damariscotta River, Maine, United States -... | ecosystem: Environmental > Aquatic > Marine >... | reverse complement strand
CATCACGAGGCCGTTGGCCCGCAGCCACTTTGCTTCACCAGCGGCGATGAACTGGTCGATCATGATCTGCGCGCCGTTGGCGAAATCGCCAAACTGCGCTTCCCAGAGGACAAGGCTTTTCGGGTCGGCGAGGGCATAGCCGTATTCGAAACCCAGCACGCCATATTCGGAGAGCGGGCTGTCATAGACCTCGAAATGGCCATGCGGGACCTGGCAAAGCGGGATGTACTTGTCCTCGCTTTCCTGATCGACCCAGACCGCGTGCCGCTGCGAAAACGTGCCGCGGCCCGAATCCTGACCTGAAAGACGGACCGAAAAGCCTTCGGCCTGAAGCGAGCCGAAGCCCAGCGCTTCTGCTGTCGCCCAGTCGAAGCCGGTGCCGCCAGAGAACATGTCGCGCTTTGCATCCAGCACGCGGTTCAGCGTCTTGTGGATCTTTACGTTGTCGGGAACGGTGGTGAGCGTGCGGCCGAGGCTGTCGAACAGTTTGCCTTCGATACCCGTGGCGATGTTGCGGCGCGCGGTTTCGGGATCGGCAGGTTTGTTCAGGCCCGTCCAGCGACCGGCGAACCAGTCCGCCTCGTTCGCCTTGTACGTCTTGCCCGCCTCGAACTCTTCTTCGAGCTGCGCGCTGAACGCATCGATCGTCTCGTCCTCGAATTTGTCGTCGATGACGCCTTCGTCGCGAAGACGCTGTGCATAGACCGAGGCGACGCCCTGATGCTTGCGGATCTGCTTGTACATCAGCGGCTGGGTAAAGCTGGGCTCGTCGCCTTCGTTATGGCCGAAGCGGCGATAGCACCACATGTCGATAACGATATCGCGGCCAAACTTCTGCCGATACTCGATCGCCAGCTTGCAGCAGAACGTCACGGCTTCGGGATCGTCACCGTTGACGTGCAGGATCGGCGCCATGACGCCCTTCGCCACGTCGGACGGATAGGGCGACGAGCGCGCGAACTGCGGGCTGGTCGTAAAGCCGATCTGGTTGTTGATGATGAAGTGGATGCAGCCGCCGGTGTTGTACCCACGGATGCCCGAAAAGCCGAGACATTCCCAGACGATGCCCTGGCCTGCAAAAGCCGCGTCGCCGTGGAGGAGGACCGGCAGGACCTGGTGGTGCTTGTCTTCGCCGATATCGTCGTGGAACCGCTGCTGCGCGCGGACCTTGCCGAGCACGACGGGATCTACCGCCTCGAGGTGCGAGGGGTTGGGCACGAGGCTCATGTGGACCTTGGTGCCGTCGAACTCACGGTCGGAGGACGTGCCGAGGTGATACTTCACGTCGCCCGAGCCGCCAACGTCGTCGGGATTGGCGCTGCCGCCGGAAAATTCGTGGAAGATGACCTTGTACGGTTTGCCCAGCACGTTCGCGAGGACGTTCAGGCGGCCGCGGTGGGCCATGCCGAAAACGATCTCCTTCACGCCGGTCGCGCCGCCGTACTTGATGACCGATTCAAGCGCCGGGATCATCGATTCGCCGCCATCGAGACCGAAGCGCTTGGTGCCGACGTATTTTTTGCCGAGGAACTTTTCGTACTGCTCACCGCGGATGACGGCTTGCAGGATCGCCTTCTTGCCCATGATGGTGAAGTCGATCGAGGCGTCCTTGCCTTCCATGCGTTCCTGCAGGAAGCGGCGTTCCTCGATGTCGGCGATGTGCATGTATTCGAGGCCGACCTTGCCGCAATAGTTTGCGCGCAGGATCGCAACGATCTCGTTCACGCTCGCCCATTCGAGGCCGAGGTTGCCGCCGATATATACCGGGCGGTCGAGATCGTCCGGGCCAAATCCGTGCCACTCGGGCGTAAGGTCGGCCGGGAGATTGTGGGTGGAAAGGCCCAGCGGGTCGAGATCCGCCGCGAGGTGGCCGCGCACGCGGTACGTGCGGATGAGGAGCATGGCGCGCACCGAATCGTCGCACGCCGCCTCGACTGCCTTTTCGTCGAGCTTGGTGCCCTTCTTTTCGGCAGCGGCCTTGACGTCGGCCTTCATGCGGGTGGGGTCGAGCGATGCCGTCAGGTCATCGCTGCCGCCCATGTCGAGCGGCCAACCCTTGCGGGCCCAGGAAGGTCCCGGCTGGGGGCCATCAGGCTCCAGTTCGGGGAGGAAGGACTGGCTTTCTTTACCCATAATCTTTCACCCGCAATTGGCCGACATTTCGGCTCAGGCGTAATTGGCGCGGCATGCCGGGCGGCTCTCCCTCCAGGGCCGCCCTTGTGCCGCAAAGCTCAGGCTACTTCCTTGAGCAAACCGTCGAGCGTCTCGCCAAGCAGCGAGGGCGAGGGGGAGACGCGGATGCCCGCTTCTTCCATGGCTGCGATCTTGTCTTCGGCGCCGCCCTGGCCGCCCGAGACAATCGCGCCGGCATGGCCCATGCGGCGGCCCGGAGGCGCCGTACGGCCCGCGATGAAGCCAACCATCGGCTTCTTGCGGCCACGCTTGGCTTCGTCCTTGATGAACTGCGCGGCTTCTTCTTCGGCCGAGCCGCCGATTTCACCGATCATGATGATCGACTTGGTCGCGTCATCGGCAAGGAAGAGTTCGAGCACGTCGATAAAGTTCGTGCCGTTGACCGGGTCGCCGCCGATGCCGACTGCGGTGGTCTGGCCAAGGCCGGCGTTCGTGGTCTGGAACACGGCTTCGTAAGTAAGGGTGCCCGAACGGCTGACAACGCCGACCGAACCCTTGGAGAAGATCGAACCGGGCATGATGCCGATCTTGCATTCGCCGGGAGTCAGGACGCCGGGGCAGTTCGGGCCGATCAGGCGCGACTTGGAACCCTGTAGCGCGCGCTTCACCTTGACCATGTCGAGAACGGGAATTCCCTCGGTGATGGCAACGATCAGTTCCATCTCGGCGTCGATCGCTTCCAGGATCGAGTCGGCCGCGAACGGCGGCGGAACGTAGATGCACGATGCGGTCGCGCCGGTCGCGGCCTTGGCTTCGTGCACGGTGTTGTAGTTGGGCAGGCCGATGTGCGTCGTACCGCCCTTGCCGGGGGTGACACCCGCGACCATCTGCGTGCCATAGGCCAGCGCCTGTTCGGTGTGGAACGTGCCGGTCGAGCCGGTCATGCCCTGGGTGATGACCTTGGTATTCTTGTCTACGAGGATGGACATTGGGTTTTCCCCTCTGTTGGATCAGTCGTTTGAAATGTCAGACATGCCGCTCGGACCGACGGAGTCGATCTTCATGGCAAGCCCATTGAAGTGCAGCATGCTTTCCAGCGGACTGCCCGCCGGGATAAAATAGTAATCGTAGCTGTCGTGGCCATCGGCAAGTCCGCCGAACTTGGCGATGGTGTTGCCTTCGCGCTCGATAAGCTGAACCGGCTCTGCGCCGATCAGCGTGCTCACGCCTTGCGCGCCGGCATCGCGGCTCTCGCCCGGATCGAAGAGGCGGCAGCCGGTTACCCGTTTGCCGGCCATTTCGACCTGCGTGATCACGATTGCCAGATTCTCCCCTGCCACGTCGTTCGAGAAGATCGCAGGCTGCGACATCGTGCCGCCTGCGTCGTCGATCATTCCCCTGCCGGTATCTTCGGCAAAAGTCATGAATTCGGCCATCTCGGGAATACCGGCCTCGGACCGGTCGGTCCAACCCGCTTTCGTCACGCTGGCGATGGTATCCGAATAATCGGACATGGCGCCGCAAGCGGTACGAAAAGCGGACAGGACCTGCTCGACAGGATAGGCATCACCCGATGGCGCAGGCACACCCCGTGCCATCACCGGCCCCGCCGAGGCGAGGGCGGCCATGGCCACAAGGGCAGTTGCCGTACGAAAGCGGGCGATCATCGCGATCAGGCCAGCGAACCGTCGATGCCCTTGCAGGCGACCAGCAGTTCCTTGACCGCGTCTACCGACACCTGAAGGTTGCCCTTCTCTTCGTCGTTCAGTTCGATCTCGATCACTTCCTCGATGCCGTCGGCACCGATCATCGCGGGAACACCGACATAGAGACCGTCAACACCGTACTGGCCGCTGAGATGCGCGGCGCAGGGCATGATGCGCTTCTGGTCGCCAAGGTAGGCTTCGGCCATCGAAATTGCCGAAGTTGCCGGAGCATAGTACGCCGAACCGGTCTTGAGCAGGCCAACGATTTCGCCGCCGCCCGAACGGGTGCGCTGAACGATCGCGTCCATGGCGTCCTTGCTCGACTTGCCCATCTTCACGAGATCGTCGACCGGGATCCCCGAAACGGTGGTGTAGCTGGTGACAGGGACCATGGTATCGCCGTGGCCGCCAAGAACGAACGCATTCACGTCCTTCACCGAAACGCCGAATTCCCACGCGAGGAACGTGGCGAAGCGTGCCGAATCGAGAACGCCGGCCATGCCGACGACCTTGTTGTGCGGCAGGCCCGAAAATTCGCGCAGCGCCCAGACCATCGCGTCGAGCGGGTTGGTGATGCAGATGACGAATGCGTCGGGGCAATTGTCGCGGATGCCTTCGCCGACCGACTTCATCACCTTCAGGTTGATGCCAAGCAGGTCATCGCGGCTCATGCCCGGCTTGCGGGGCACGCCTGCGGTGACGATGACGACGTCTGCGCCGGCGATGTCGGCATAGTCGTTGGTGCCGGTAACCTTGGCGTCAAAACCTTCGATCGGGCCGCATTGCGACAGATCGAGCGCCTTGCCCTGCGGCATGCCTTCGGCAATGTCGAAGAGGACGATGTCGCCCATTTCCTTTTTCGCCGCGAGATGGGCGAGCGTTCCGCCGATCATGCCGGCGCCGATCAGGGCAATCTTCTTGCGTGCCATATTAAGGGCTCCCTTTGGTCGCGCTGTCATCGCGCTGCGGGCTAGTTGCACTCAAACCTGTAAAGCCCGCAACGACAGCCCGCGTTTTTGCCGTGCGCGGCGGGTTCGGGGCATGGCCCTAGGCCCGCCAGAAGGCGATTGCAACCGACAAAAGGGCAGGGTATCCAACAATCTTTGCAATCAGTTCGCAGTAGCAATAAACGCTTTTTGCGCCGTGCGCTTGCCAGTTCGCTGCAACGCACCTAAGGGCGGCGCGACGTTATGGGTTCGCCTCTCCCATTACAGGGGGCGGCGCTAAGAGGGAAGTCCGGTGCGGGCCGAAAGGTTCCATTCCGGCGCTGCCCCCGCAACTGTAACCGGCTAGCACGTTCTTCCCATGCCACTGGACGAAAATCCGGGAAGGCTGGAACGCGCCGTGATCCGGAAGCCAGGAGACCTGCCCGTATCGGTCGTTCGAGCCAGCGGGCGGGGTGTACCGGGGGCAGCGAGCGGGGCGCATTGACGTGCTCCTCCCGCCATGAACGACGTGTTCGTTCATACGGGAGTATTCATGCGCAAGTACCTTTTTCTGTTGAGTTCCGCGATTCTCGCTCAGCCTGCATTCGCGCAGGACGGCGATATCGATTACGCGATGCCCGCGCCTCCGGCTGAGAGTGATTTTTCGGACACGATTACCGTCGTGGCCACTGGCCTGCCGATGGAAATCGGCATGACCGGCCAGCCGGTTACCGTCATCGGCATCGACGAGATCGAGAGCGTGCAGGGCCCCGATCTCAGCCGCGTGTTGCAGCGTCTTCCCGGAACCGCGATATCGCGCAATGGCCCGCAGGGCAGTTTCACCGGGCTGCGTGTACGCGGTGCAGGGGCTGAGCAGCTTCTCGTGCTGATCGACGGGGTGAAGGTCAATGACATCGGCGCACCCGGCGGCGGCTTCGATTTCGGCAATGTTCTGGCAGGCAGCGTGGAGCGGATCGAACTGCTTCGCGGGCCCAATTCGGTCGTATGGGGCTCTGACGCGATGGGCGGGGTCATGAACCTTACCACGCGGACGCCTGATGGCATCGCCGCCAGCGCCGAATACGGAAACTACGAGACTGTCTACGCCACTCTTGGCGGAGGTGTGCGTACAGGGGCTCTCGAAGCGGGTATTACGGGCAGCTATCTCGATTCCGACGGTTTCAGCAGCTCGGTAAACGGCACCGAAGACGATGGCTTCCGCCAGTATCAGGTCACGGGCCGCGCACGGTATGCCGTCTCGTACAATTTTGCCCTGACCGCGAACGCGCGTTACGCGGACGGACGGCTTGAGCAAGACGGCTACGAATGGGCGCCGCCTTATGCCTTTGTCGATACTGCCGATTTTCAGGATACCGAGGAATGGTCGGGCCGTGTCGGTGCGGATTATACCGGCGACAGGCTCTCGCTTCGCGCGGGATATGCACTTTCGGATACGGCGCGGATCTACACGGGCGAAAGTTACGGCGACTATCCCTATCAGACGAAGGGCCGTAGCGAGCGTGCCGAACTGTTTGGCCAGTACCAGATCGGCGGCCCGATCCGTTTCGATTTCGGCGCGGACCGTGAATGGACCGAATTCGAGGACAGCGGCGTAACGCAGGACGCCGCCATCACCAGCGGACATGCGCTGCTCGGCTTTTATACGCCTTTTGCCTCGATCTCGGCAGGCGGCCGCGTCGATGACCACGACCGTTTCGGGACCGAGTGGACGTTTGGTGCCAACGGGTCGGTCCAGGTAGGATACGGGCTGCGCGTTCGTGCAAGTTACGGCGAAGGTTTCAAGGCTCCGACGCTCTATCAGCTCTACGGTTACTACGGCGATCTCGACTTGCAGCCAGAAACGAGCAAGGGGTTCGATTTCGGCATCGAGAAGGGCATGCGCAGCGGTGCGTTTTTCGCCAGTGTCTCGGTCTTTCGCCGCGACAGCCGCAACCTGATCGACTTCGATCTGTTCAACTCGGTCTACTACAATATCGGCAAGGCACGGGCACAGGGCGTGGAGCTTGAACTTGCCGCACGTCCGGCAGACAGCCTTCGGACCGGCGTGGTCTATAGCTATGTCGATACCGAGGACCGGACCGCTGGTTCGTTTTACAAAGGCAACGATCTCAACCGCCGCCCGCGTCATGCCCTGACCGCCATGATCGACTGGACTACGCCGTTCGGTGCCGAGCTTGGTGCGGACCTGCGCCTTGTTGGCGGCAGTTTCGACGACCGGGGCGAATTCACGCGGCTGGACGGATACGAAACCGTAGATGTGCGTGCGTCCTTGCCGATTGGCGCGGTCGAGATTTTCGGGCGTGTCGAGAACCTCTTCGATGCAGGCTACGAAACGGTGTCCGGCTATAATACGGCCGGGCGCAGCGCTTTCGTCGGTGCAAGGTTCAGGATCTAGGTATGCGCCGGCGCTCTCAGGCGGCCTTGGCGGCACTGCTGCTGCTGGCCGCCTGCGCGCCTTCGCAGAGCGAGACGGTGCAAACCCCCGAAGCCACACGCATCGTCTCGCTCAACCCTTGCGTCGACGCGATCCTCGCCGAAGTCGCGCCGGAACGCCTTGTGGCCGTGTCGCATTACAGCCGCGATGCTCAAAGCAGTTCGATGGAGCTTGCTCTTGCCCGCAGCTTCCCCGCGACGTCGGGCAGCGCGGAGGAAGTCGCCGCGCTTGCGCCGGACCTTGTCGTGGCCGGCGCATTCCTGCCGCCAGCGACAGAGCGTGCATTGACCGAGATGGGCATTCGTCTGGTCAAGACCGATTCAATTGCGTCTATCGCCGATGCACGGGCGCAGGTGCGCGAACTGGCTGGTCTTGCAGGGCGGGTGGCTGCGGGTGAAGAACTGGTGGCGCGGATCGACCGCGCCATCGCCAATGCAGCACCGCCCAAGGAGGAGAAGCCCGCTGCGGCGCTGATCTGGCAATCCGGCGGCCTGGTTCCGGGGGAGGATACGCTGATTTCCGATCTTCTCATGCAGACGGGCTTCACCAATTTTTCTGCCGGGCGCGGTCTGGGGCAGGGAGCCGTGCTTCCGCTTGAGGACGTGCTTGCCGATCCGCCGCCGGTCATCCTTAACGCAGGGGGCGGGCGGATGCAGTCTCATCCCGCTCTTGCCGCGCTCGCTTCGGGAACGGCCGTCCGTCAGTTCGATACCCGGCTGACATGGTGCGGCGGGCCGACAATACCGCGGGCGGCAGAGCGGCTGGCCGAGATACGCAGGGGCCTGCCATGAGCCGCCTGTGCATTGCCCTCTGCGCACTGATCGCCATTGCGCTGCCCTTCTCGCTTCTCATGGGCAGGGTGTGGATCGCACCGTGGGCCGAACCGGTGCCCCATGCGGCTACCATATTGATGGAATTGCGCCTGCCGCGCGGAATTCTCGCGCTGATCGTCGGCGCGGGGCTGGGCGGCGCGGGTGCGGCGATGCAGGGATACTTGCGTAACCCGCTGGCCGATCCGGGCCTGTTCGGCATTGCGCCCGCCGCAGCATTTGGGGCGGTCATGGCGCTGTTCCTCGGCCTTGCCGCCATACCGTTCGCCTTGCCTGCCTTTGCACTCGTTGGTGCAGGCGGGGCGATGGCGCTGCTCGCGCTGATCGCGGGCCGCACGGGCGGGATCGCACTTTTCACGCTGGCGGGGCTCATGATCGCCAGCCTTGCCGGCACGCTGACCAGCCTTGCCATTTCCTTGTCGCCAAACCCTTTTGCGACAAGTGAGATAGTGACTTGGCTGATGGGGGCGCTGACCGATCGAAGCTGGAGCGACGTGTGGATTGCCGCGCCGCTCACATTGCTTGGCCTTGCCGTGTTGCGGCGAACCGGCCCCGCGCTTGATGCACTGACTTTGGGAGAGCAGGCGGCCCTGTCGCTGGGCGTGGAGGCAAAGCGGCTTCAGTGGTGGATCGTTTTCGGCATCGGACTGGTCGTGGGCGCAGGGGTGGCAGTTGCCGGGATCATCGGCTTCGTCGGGCTGATGGTTCCGCACATCGTGCGCCCGTTCACCGATCGCAGGCCTTCGCACCTCGTCTTGCCCAGCGCGCTTGCCGGCGCCTTGCTGGTGCTGGTGGCGGATACGGTTTGCCGGGTTCTGCCACTGGCCAGTGAATTGCGGCTGGGCATTGCGCTTTCGCTTCTGGGGGCACCGTTCTTCCTTGCCCTGCTTTTGCGCCTTCGCAAGGATCTGACATGACCTTGCGCGCGCAGAACATTTCTGTCCGCAGGGGGCAGGGCGATGTCGTCAAAGAGGCCAGCTTCACGCTTGAGGCAGGGTGCCTGACAGCGATTGTCGGCCCCAATGGGGCGGGTAAGTCGAGCCTGCTTGCCGCGCTTGCCGGGCTTTTGCCGATCACTGGCGCGGCGCTGATGGGCGGGCGGGAAATTGCCGGGATCCCGGCGCGCGAACGGGCGCGGATCATCGGCTTCTTGCCGCAACAATCGGACGCGGCATGGGATGTGTCGGTCCAAACGCTGGTCGAACTGGGCCGTTTGCCGTGGCGCTCTGCCCCGGGCCGGCCCGCACGCGCCAGCCGCGACGAGGATCGCGCGGCAGTCAGGCAAGCGCTTGGCGTGATGGAGCTTGAAGAACTGGCGCAGCGCCGTGTTTCGCACCTGTCGGGAGGAGAGCGTGCGCGGGCCATGATGGCGCGCGTTCTGGCAGGAGAGCCGCAATGGATTCTAGCCGATGAACCGCTCGCCAGCCTCGATCTTGCGCATCAACAGCGTTTGACCGCGCAGCTTCGCGAAGAGGCGGAGCGCGGCCGCGGGGTCGTTGTGGTGATGCACGACCTTGCCGCGGCGATGAACCATGCCGATCGGGTTATCGTGATCGACAGGGGCCGCGTGGTCGCCCATGACCGGCCCGAAGCGGCCTTGTCGGCAACGTATCTGCGCGAAGTCTGGCAAGTCGAGGCGCACTGGACAGGCGAGGCGGGCCACCGGGCATTGATCCTCGGTTGAACGGTGTTGCAGCCTGGGGCACTATCCGGGCATGACGAAGTCTGCATGCGCCCTCCTGCTCGCTATTGCACCGCTGGCATCGACGAACGCCGCCCGCGCAGCGGCGCAAAATCGCGATACCGTAGTGGACATTCGCGCGATCAACGCGCTCGACTGTACATTCCGGCTGACCAACGATCATGTCGAGGGCACCATCATGATGCAGGATGCCACCTATTCGGCTGAGGCATGCCGCGCCGCATGCACCCGATTTGCAGAGCAATCGGTACTGTCGATGCGCGATTCCGTAATGGTGCTGCGCTATACCTGCCACTACCGCGATCAGCTCGTCGCTGACATCAATCTCATGCAAGGCTGAAGCGCACGACCGGTTCGTAATGCGAACCTGCGCTGCTCAGCGTGCTTTCATAGAGGGTAAAGTGATCGACCCGCATGGCGGGCACGGAAAAGTCGGAATGGGCGGCAAGCCAGGGGCCGACGGGCCCTGCCGAACGATTGAGCCTGGCCAGGGTGACATGCGGCGTGAACTTGCGCGTTTCCGGCGCGGCTCCGGCCATGACGCAGGCGCGTTCCACCTTCTTCTGAAGGCCGGACAATTCCGGCGAAGGGGCGATGCCGGCCCAAAGCGCATTGGGCCAATGGCTCTTTTCAAAATGCCCGGTGCCGCGAAAGGTCAGCTCAAAAGCCGGATAGGTCACGCGGCCAAGCGCATCGGCGATGTCATTGGCAAGCGGCGTTTCGACATTCCCGAGATACCGCAAGGTCAGGTGAAGCTGGGTTTCGTCCTGCCATCGCGCGTTTTCAACACCGTCCATCGTGTCGATCATGGCATCGATCGTGCTCTCATCAGGGCGCATGGCAATGAAGAGACGATGGCTCATGCCCTGCAAGGTGGCGGCCAGCTGCCCAAGGTGCAAGGTCCCGGCACTCCGCCTAATGTGAAGGGGCCGGACCGATCAGAGCAGGCCGTAACGGTAACCCTTCGCCACTGCCTCCGCCAAGGTACGGCAGCCCAGCCTTCGCCGAACGCTTGCCAGGTTGAGGTCAACCGTCGCAAGCGAGACGCCGATCTGATAGGCCATGTCAGCCCGAAGCGCACCGTTTGCGACAAGCTGCAAGACGGCGAGTTCACGCTCTTTCAGGTTGGTGTCCACGCCGTCCAGCTGCGCCTTGATTTCAGGGTCCAACCGGGTTTTCAGCGCGTAAGTCGCGGTTTCCAGCTGAGCCAGCATTTCTGCGGCCGGCTGCGCCTGCGCCGCCTTTCCGCCGAAATAGAAGCCAAAGAAGCTATCCTGCTCTGGCCCGTGGGCAATGGCCGCATGCCCCACGATGACATCGGTATCGCTATCGCCGGATGTCCGGATAATGCTGGCAGTAGAGGGAAGCGCCTTTTCGATCCACTGCGCATCCTCTCCCTTGCCCAGGCGCCATTCCATCACGCGGGCCGGCATCCTGTCATCGCAAGGATCGGTTTTGCCGGGCGCGTTTTCCGGCTCCTGCAGTGTGTATACGGCGGCGCGAATATCGGGGGCATCGGCGGTGGGGAGCAAGACGGGCAGTATCGGCACAGTGCCCCGGCGGTAAATATCGATGTCGCAGTATTCGAAATTCTTCATTTCAAGGTAGTGGTAAAAGGCGTTACGCACCTCGCGCGCGAATTCCAGGCGGGAGACGCCCTCTGGTTTGCCGGATTGAATAAAATTCAGGAAATCAAGCAGATATTTCACGACTAATCCGCTGCGCCCCCGCAATAAAAACACTCTCAATGCAAGAACGGCCTTAATACAGAAAAAGTTTCATTGTGAAGCTATATTGGCTCCACTTTGGAGGAAGTCCGGGCGGTTGGATTTGGGGCGGACCATCCCCACATCGCCATATGTGACAGCGGGTTTGCTGCGCCTGCCCTCTTTACACGCAAGAACAAAAATGGAACACGCTGCTTCATGGCTTTGACCACGATCTCCGTGCGCGGCGCGCGCGAACACAACCTCAAGGGTGTCGACATCGATCTGCCGCGCGATGCGCTGATCGTTATCACGGGCCTGTCCGGTTCGGGTAAGTCGAGCCTTGCCTTCGACACCATCTATGCAGAGGGGCAGCGCCGCTACGTCGAATCGCTCAGCGCCTATGCACGCCAGTTCCTCGAAATGATGCAGAAGCCGGACGTCGAACACATCGACGGTCTGTCGCCAGCCATCTCGATCGAACAAAAGACGACGAGCCGCAATCCGCGATCCACCGTGGCGACGGTGACGGAAATCTATGACTACATGCGCTTGCTCTGGGCGCGTGTAGGTGTGCCGTACAGCCCGGCGACCGGCCTTCCGATCGAGGCGCAGACGGTGTCCAACATGGTCGACCGCGTGATGACGCTTCCCGAACGAACGCGGCTCTACCTCCTCGCCCCGGTCGTGCGGGCGCGCAAGGGGGAGTACCGCAAGGAACTGGCCGAATGGCAAAAGGCCGGGTTTCAGCGTGTGCGTATCGACGGGGAGATGTACCTGATCGAGGAAGCGCCCGCGCTGGACAAGAAATACAAGCATGACATCGAGGTCGTCGTCGACCGCATCGCGGTGAAGCCGGGGATCGAAACGCGGCTGGCCGATTCCTTCGAACAGGCGCTGAAGCTGGCCGAGGGACTGGCCTATGTCGATCTGGCCGATGGCACTGTGCCGGGGCGGGAGAGCGAGGATAAGGGCGCGAACGTCACTGGCGGCCAGATGAAGGGCGCCGGCATCCCTGCGAACCGCATCGTGTTTTCCGAAAAATTC
>Ga0316207_10004275_pt1 | contig 12507 bp, 9 predicted proteins | sample 6weekpyrite_MG_FD_204943 | JGI IMG/M metagenome (GOLD analysis project Ga0316207, IMG submission 204943) | Microbial mat bacterial communities from mineral coupon in-situ incubated in ocean water Damariscotta River, Maine, United States -... | ecosystem: Environmental > Aquatic > Marine >... | reverse complement strand
AATCTGGACATGTTAGATGATCCTAATGTAGATATTATTGCAGATCTTAATAAGCCACTAGACCTTATTCCTGATAACTCTGTTGGTGAAATATGGAGTTGTCACGTCCTTGAGCATATAAATAATACCGTAGGACTAATGGAGGAGCTTTACCGTATAGCAATACCGGGTGCAAAAATTACACTGATTCTCCCTCATTTCTCAAACCCATATTACTTCTCAGACCCAACCCATGTTAAGTTTTTTGGTCTATATTCAATGTTCTATTTTACGTCAGCAGCTAACCAGCCAGCAATACGAAAAGTACCAAGTTTTTATACTAAAAAGAAATTCATTGTTAAAAGTATAAAAATTCATTTACTAAATAATAAGTTAATAGATAGAATTATATTTCCACGTATTTTTAATTTTATAAACAAAAGTATTGAAAGACAAGATCTTTACGAAAGACGTTTATGTAGATTATTCCCTGCAAACAGTATTGTATACAATATAAGCCCGGACAAATAACGAAGAGTGACGATGTGCTAAAGACAATCTAAAATGTATCGAAATTATTCATCGAGTTATTTTATATAAACAATGCAGTAACAATGTAATGAATTATTTATGACAGCTAAATTAAATTCCAAATCAGTAGCAGCGATAGTGCTTGCATATTCGCGGCTTGATACGCTCAAGGATCTTATTGAAAGCCTTAAGATGCAGACCCGGAGGCCAGATGAAATTATCGTATTATTTCAAGGCAGCAATGAAGAGATTTGGGGTTGGCTGAGCCAACAGGCTGAGATAACAGTTTTTCGTCAGAAAAATGCTGGCAGTGCGGGTGGGTTTTCAAAGTGCATCCAATACTCAATACATCGCGGACATGACTGGACGTGGATTTTTGATGATGATGCTATCCCTGATAATTATGCTCTAGAACATCTTGTTGAATGTAAGTATTTTCTGGAGCCGACTACTGGTTTTATTAGTAGTCGGATTGAAAATCCCAAGGGACAAACTTATATGTCACCAGTGCCAGCTGATTCACGATACTGGTATGGTACTGTCCTTGAAACAGGTTGTGTGCAATGCATCCGTTCAACATGGCTAGGGTTATTAGTGTCAACTGAAGCGGTTAAAAAATGTGGGTTACCGATCGAAGAATATTTTCTTTGGGATGAAGATCAAGAATTTACTGCCCGTATCGCCACTAATTTCAAGTGTTATTGTGCATTACGTAGTAAAATAACACATTATCAAGAAAGTGACTTTGATCCTAAGAGATCAGGTGATGCTATAAAGTATAACTACTGGATTAGAAATAGAGTTTGCACAATATGGAGATCTAATTCTAATTTTTTATCTAAATTTGGGCAAACAGGGATATGGGGGTATCGTGCCTTTATTAAGGTACTAACTTTAAAAGCGCCTGCAAAATCTATATTATGTCTGCTCTACGGGATTTTCTTTTTCAGGCCAAAGATTCGGTATTTATCAAATGATAATGATAAATTATGATATTAAAGCAAATAACTATATTCTTGAAAAATAATTTAACATTGTTTTAACTGGTTCAGATGACCGTTCAGCAATTCTGCCAATATCAATTCGATCTTGCTGTCGAAGCCCAAATACTCCAATTAGAACAATATATATCGTCGCACTGATAAATGACACTAACATAAGCGTACCCCACGATTCTATTTGCACGCTGTTTTTTATTATTAGACAAAAAATTATTGATGGGATAGCTAAGCCTAAAGACGGCACAATAACCTCACTGAACCAAAGATAGAATGGTGTATGTGCTACTTTTCTACAAAATGGCCACATGAATGTCACTTCAAGAAGAACGACCGCGATAAGTGTTGCCGTTGCTGCACCCAATGCCCCGAAGTTTAGATAAACGACAAGTATTATTGTTAGAATGAGATTAAAAGTATGTATGGCTATATATCTAAGCGACATTTCTCTCATTTCACCAGCAGCCGCAACAACCGCAGGCCCAAGTGAATTAAATGTATTGAGAACTGTAACTGATATTAATATAGCCATAATCAGACCAGCCTCATCATATTTTCCATCAAGATAAAGATGCATGGCCTCATTGCTAAATATTATTGCTGGAACAGCTATTACCAAAATAAGCCATGAGTGATATCTTGTTGCACGCAAATATGTATTTCGAAGCTTTATAAAATCTTCTGTTGCATACATTGCTGCCAGTATAGGTAAAAATGGTCGGGAAAAAGGTGTCAGCATCAGCCGTAATTGCCTAGCGGCAATACCACCTACATAAAATACAGATACATCAACTGCTGAAGCAAATTTATTTAGTATCAAAGGGTCAAAAGACTGCTTAACTGTATCTGCAACATGATTAATAAACCCCCATCCGCCATAGCTAGTTATCTCCTTTGCGATGTACGAATGAAAGCCTCGGAATCTAATCTTTTGGGCTGGAACAAGGCGTAGAGAAACAACCGTAGATATAGTTAAATTTACTATTTCTGCAATGACCATTGCAACCACCACCCAAAGTACTTGCGTGCTAACCCCTAAGAGAAGACTGAAAAGAATAATAAAGCGAAGTAGCTGACATCCAACATCAATCATATCTTGCAGCATAAGTTTTTGGCTAACCAAAAAACCAGAACCAAATACAGATAAAACGACCCGTAATGCTGCAGAAAAAACTAACAATGCCATCATAAATTGGGCGTCGGCAACATATTCAGGTGCAATATAAAGCAACTTGTCAATATACCAGGCCCCTGTCCACCCGATCCCAAGGAGCAATATCCCAGCTGTAAGCAAAATAGGAAACATAGTCGAGCATATTTTGCCTACCTCGGCATCATCACCTTTTGCATATGCGACTGTTATAAATCGGCCAATCCCTTGAGTAAGCACCATAGTCAGCAACGGCGCAAATGCGATAATGGACATTAAAATAGGAACTAGGCTGTATTCTTCAGGTGTAATACGTTTAAGCAGATATTGCTGAAGCCATATAAGTACCGAGAAATTCAAGATGAGTGCAAAAGCTGAGCTCGCAGTATTAATTAGAACTATCTTTTTGCTGATTTTGATTCGAGACACTAAACTATTGCCTGTTATAAGGGTTCAGAGATAAATATTAGGAACGTATAATTCGATGTAATATACCATTAGATGCGCTATAACCCTATCTGTATATAACTTACATTCGAAAGTGGTATTTTGTCAGTGCCAATCGTAATTAAATATCAAAATTGAGTTATTATAGAAAAATGAAGTGCAGACTTAATATTTCCAGCAGTATTAACTTTGTTGCCAACTATTTGGTTTTTTCAATACTAATGTTATTCTCAGCTGCTTCTAACGCAGCACAACACATCCCCCCGCCCCCATTATTGACATCGGTGGCTACCAACACAGCCAAAAGTATTGAGATCATTGTAGATTCAAATGATCATCCACATTTTAAAGATGCTAAAAGGCGCTGTAGCCATTATTGGCCTTACTATAAAGGCAAAATTAGAAAAAGTAATGGACAGCTATTGAGAAAAGTAGAATGCCGTCGGCATGCTGATTTGCTCACTTTATCTGAAGGCTATGCTCCGCTGGGGGTGTTTTTCCGGTCAAGAATCGATCGCCCTCAAACAGAAGTAAGCGAGTACCACTGGGAAATACGAGGACCAATTGAAAATAAATCTACTCCTTTAATTCGAAAATATGACTCCTTCAATGCAGCAATGGTCTTCGATACACCTGGTGAGTATCTGACAACTTTAATGGTCACATATGGTGACGGTACGCATGCTGAAGATAGTATTACTGTAACTGTTTGGCCCAGAGATAAGAATACTTACTATGTGGATAAAGAAATCGGTGATGATCGTTTTAATGGGTTAACAAAAACTACTAAAAATGACTGTAACCCTAATCGCAAGCCTATAGGTTCCTGTGATGGACCATGGAAAACTGCAACCAGGGCTTTTTCAGTATTGGCCCCGCGCGACTGGAGGAAAAAGGCGTCCGAATATTATACGGCTGATAGTATCTGTAATCGTTATGTAACAAAAAGAATAGTCCGATACCCGGATGGCGACTATAGTCTTTATCGAAATTCAACAACTCCATACCCAGAGGCCCTAAAAGATAAACGCGGAAAATTTTTAAAGTCATATGATGAAAAAATTTGTGTCCAACTGGCGCCTGTGACAAAAAAATCGTTGAAGCCAGGTGCCCAAATACTTTTTAAACGAGGCCAAACTTTCGATCTTGAAACAGGCGTAACTACCACCAAGGAGTATAAAAAAACAAAAAATGGCAGGATTTTCAAATACCAGAAACTTGGTTGTGAACCGCTTGTAACAGTTGGCCACTGGCCAACTGCTTCAGGTACTCTCTTTGGTGCGTATGGCGCTGGTTCCAAGCCTGTAATAAAAAACACAGGACGGGCCAGTTGTGACGTTTTCGCCCTGCAAGGCGTCGGTATACTACACTTAGCTTTGCAGGATCTGATATTTGATCTGGAAAGTCTATTTAGCCCACAGAGTAATAATCGTTCGTCCTTTCTATATGCCGTAGGCCAACCAATAAACCTGATAATGAATAGAATAACTATAAATAATTTTAACCAGGGCATCCTCTTCCATAATACGCATGGTATGTTTATTAAAGATAGTCGCTTTTACGATTCAAAAGTTGTTCATCTTTATTCCGAAACAGCAACAGATGTAGCTCTTCTGGATAACAAATTTGATTATTCCGGTAATCATATCGCTTACACTAATGCGAGTAATGCGCTGATCGTAGGTAACACATTTAACAGGCAAGCTTTTGGGCGAACTGCGCTTCGTGTATTTGGTTCGGACCTTAAGCATCTTACTGAATCAATATGGATTTCGGATAATCATTTTGAGGGCTGGGTTGATCCAAGAACTACCGCTGACTGTAAGACCGGTCGCTGCCAGTATGCTAACGGCAAACGATATAATTACTCTTTAGTTGAGTTTCATCCTAATGACCCAAGCAAAGACAGGTTTTCCGAAAATATTGTATTTACAAGGAATACGTTAAAAAATGCTGAAAATTTATTGCGAATAGGTGCAACCCATAACTTAACTATTAAAAATAATATTTTTGACACCAAAGACAATAGCGGAACACCATTAATAAATCTTCATTCCAATTTATCACGGAGGGCGTTAAAAAACATAAATATCAATGGGAATCTATTTTATAGCCGCGCAATAAATAACCAGGGTCCCATTATTGAATTCGCAGAGTACTCTAATGATCTTGATTTACATAAAAACATTAATATCACTAATAATGATTTTTCAAATGCAAATAATAATTGCGTTATTAGTATAAAGAATTACAAAACCAGAAAAGATAGTTGTTTCTTACCACAGGCTAAAAAACCGCTCAACCTCGAGTCGGGATTAATAAAAAATATAAATCAATACGGAAATAACTTACAAAAACGCGATTAAGAGTTGCTTGACTCGTTACCAAGAAGTTCTTCCCAATTCTTTAAGATCCCACTCTCCAAATCACAGGAAGGCGACCATGAAAATTTTTCTTTTGCTTTAGTGCAGTCTAAAGAAATACTTTTTACATCAAAATCTCTTGATGGTAATTTTTCTATTTTTAGTTTTCTATCTGTGACTTTTTCAATGACATGTATTATTTCGCTAATAGATACCAGTTCACCACTACCAATATTGAATATATCATTATACATTTTTAATCCGGATTTTACGCAGACAGAGATTAAATCATCTATGTAAATGTAATCACGCTCTACTGCGCCATCACCCCAGATTGTGATCGTTTCACCTTTTAGTGCTTTTAGTAAAAATGTTTGAATTACCCCTTGAACACCATAGTGGTGTTGATTTGCACCATATGGGTTAGAAACTCTAAGGATATTGTATTCAAGCTTATGAAGCTGTTTAAACAAAAATAAGTATTTCTCGATCGCTATCTTGGTTACCCCGTAAGAACAAATAGGGTTAAGTGCGTGTGATTCTGCTATGGGGTTTGATTCGGGATTGCCATAAACAGTTCCACCTGATGATAGAAAAACTATTTTCTTAACGCCCACGTCAATCATTGTCTGCAGTAGACGTACGGTTGAAACTAGATTTGTCTGTATATCATTCACCATATCAAGATTAGATGTGCTCGGTACGGTGGTGCTTATTAAATGATAAACGACATCAATCCCTGAAAGTGCTTCTGCTAATGCAAATGTATTCTGGAAATCACCAGTAATATATTCAGCGCTTTTAGTCCTGGAGTCGTTGCTGACGGTAGAACGATCAAAAACGCGAACGCTATGACCATTTTCACACAGCGCTGCAACTAAATGTGAGCCAATAAAGCCATTGCCACCTAGAACCAGGTATTTCATTTTATACGCTTCTATTGTGCTTGATGTCCGTCATATTATATCAATGATATTGAAATACTGGTATCAGAAATTAATAATATACTACGATTTAAGTGACTGTAGTTTCTTTTCTAGTTCCTTCATGCGTCTTCGACCAACTTGTTCCCAGGTGTATTCTTTTGCCTTCTCATGGGCATTCGCCCCCATTTTTTTGCGCAATTCACCATCAAATGAAAGCTTCTGAATCGCGTCAACCCAGGCTGTTTTGTCATGAGGTTCAATCACAACCCCCTCATCCGCACTAATTATCCCTCCACCACCCATTGGACTAACAATTGATGGTATCCCTGCCCCCAGGGCCAAGTACGTAACTAGTGGACTACCTTCCTCTATACTGGGCAAGATAAAGAGGTCGGCATTACGGTATATAGACTTGAGATCATTCGTATACGGTATATGTTCAATATTTTCCGAAAGATGTTTTCGTACGAATTGTTCAACATTTGTGTCTATTGCCCCCACGAGTATTAAACGCCCGTTGATATTAGCTTCTTTCCAGGCACTAAGTAGTAGATGAATACCTTTTCGCACGCATATTCTGCCAACGAATATAGCGGTCACTTGTCCTTCATTGCCTGCAAACTCTTTGGAGCTCAAAATTTCATCATGTTTTAGTCCATAACTAGCAGTCATTATAGAGTCATGTGGCACGCCATACTTTATTAAAGACTGACTAACTTCTGGACTAGGACTAAAAACATAATCTGTATATTTCTGAATTTCAATTTCCTCGTTTATCATTTCACTGGATATTGAGTGAACGTCGTTAATCCCCAACGATAAACCTTCTTTCTCAAGAATTTCTTTTGCATAACCTGTGTGTGTATTGATGTTTTCTCGTATGATTAAACAACCTTTCTCTTTAAGACTCCTGAATAACCCTACTGACGAGCCTGGCCATAAGTAAACAATATCACCCTTGTTTACATTTTTTTTAAAACGGTATTCGGCAATGCATCGTAATGTGTCGGAACTCAGAAATTTATATGCAATCCTTTTTAGGAAAGGCGGTATAGCATCCTTGTAAAAAACCTTTCTAGCATCCTTAGTGGATGCTATTCCCATAACGGAGGTTTCAAAAGCATCTGAAGCCATATGCTCTGCTATCGATAAGCATGCATATGATATAGCTCTATTATTGAAGAAGTTGGGGTAGAATGATTTTAGTTTATATTTCGCCATGTGAACATTAATAACATTGGTGGTAGGCATATTTTATTCTTTAAAAAGTAATGGTTTATTCTTACGGTCGTCGAGTATCCACTTATAAACCTCATGGACCTGGTTGGCTTTCTCTCTCCAGGTGAAATAGTCTAACACCCTTGTCTTCGCGTTTTTTGCCGTATTAGGTAGTGATTCGGGGTTATCAACAAGCCATCTTAATTTATTTTGCAATGCCTGTACGATCTTCTCTCTTGTGCCCAGTGGTATTTTGTAACCCGTTCCATCTATAACTAATTCACCTGGACCAGCGTAGTCAACAATTACGGGTACTAGTCCCAGGGCCATCGCCTCTAACACTACCCCTCCACCAAATTCTCGTATACTGGGAAATGCAAAGACCTGTGATTTACACATAATTTTCTGGACTTCAGCATGTTCAATCCAGCCTGTTAGTGTTACAGCTGAATCAATGTTCTCATTTGCCACAACATTAGCCAGTGCACTCATTAATGGTCCATCGCCAATAATGTCTATTTCGAGACGTCCTTCTTTAATTAATGGTAGAGCTGCCTCCAGGAGTATATCAGGGCACTTATATGGGACTAATCGTCCTACGAAGCATGCTCGCAATGGCCCTTCAATATACGATTTCGATTTTTCGGAGAAGCGTTCAGGTTCAATTGCATTTTCAGGTATATATACGCATTTCTCATGAAATTTTTCAGGGACCTTTTTAAGTGTATCTTTTGAACCGATTATTAGTGCCGATGCGTATTTCAGCATTCCCCTGTACCCAGGCATTAATTTATATGCGTTTCTTATGTAAGATAACCACTCGCGTTCTTTCCGTCTTGCTGAATCAAATTCTTTTGGCCATGGCACACCGCCATTCAGGGGACCCACCACAAATGGGACATTTGCACGATGGCATTTTTTTGCAATCAGGCTCGGAATTGTTGGGCTTAATGGGGTTACTCTATGGACAATATCGTATTTGCCATGCTGTATATCATTTCCAAATTTCTTCCAAAGCAAATATTCAAAATAATAATATGAGAATGCTTTGATTGCAGTGCCTGTTGTCCATCCTTTACCTTGGCCACCACGTAATAAATTTGTCAGCCTCCACATAGGTCGATCTATTGCCTCTGAATCAATGGCAGTGAAATCCTCACCTGGTTTAAGTCCTTGCTTCTGAATAGCCTTGCTGTTACGTATGTGTGTGACAATATGGACGTTATCAACTGAGCGTAAGGCATTAGCAAGAGACCAGCCGACCAATGGGACACTCACCCAATCGGGGTTTGCTGCTTCCGCTATAATTAACACTGAATATTTATCATTCATACGTATCTTTTTATATTAATAATATTAAATTTAATGTGCTAATAAGAAGTCATCAAAAAGGGTGGACAATTGTTGAACGTTATTACTTAATTCAAAATCAGCAATTACTTTCGATGCAGCTTTTTTTCGTTGGCTTGCTAGTGAATCATTCGTTGACAGCATTTCGCTAAGTTTAACCGCAAGGCTTTCTTTATCATCGGGGTCACACAAGAATCCAGTTTCCCCATCAATAATTAATTCAGGTATGCCTGATATTTTTGACGAGATCACTGAAACGCCTGATAACATTGCTTCCATGAGAACGACCGGTATGCCATCCATATCACCATGCTCATCTTCTTTGCATGGCAACACAAATATATCGAGCAGCTTAATCCATCCAGGAACGTCTTCGTGCGAAAGCGGGCCAATTAATTTAATTTGGTCAGCCAGGTTATGGCTAACTATCAATTCCTTCAGTCTGCCCATCAAAGGACCATCACCCGCTATCTGGAGGGAAAAATCAACATTATTCGATTTCAGAATACCGCATGCCTGGATAAGGATGTCAAAGCCCTTTTTTTCGACCATTCGGCCTAAAGTTCCTATTAATGGTGGTTCACCTAAAGCCTTATCATCTCTAGAGCTGAACTTTCCTGTATCAACGCCGCAATGGATTACATTTATTTTTTCTTTATCAGCACCCTTTTTGATAAGAAAATTTTTATTGTATTCCGAAATAGTAACCGCAAAGGCAGCTCGCCCAACTTTTTCCGGTAATAACCAGCCACGCTCAAACAAATCATTCGCATGAGAGGTGAAACTAAAGGTAATACCAGCTAAGGCAGCAGCATACATTGAAATGTCAGTTGATATATGAGCAAAATTTGAATGAATATGCGAAATATTCTCTCGCTGCAAATCGCTCACAATACTTGCGGCCATAAAGAAACGATATAATAGCCCCTTTCCGATATGTGTTAATATGCCAACACTTGCAGCATCAGCCAGTGCGCCTCGGAGTGTTACCGCATACTTTACGGGCGAAGTAATAAGTAAACGGATATTACGTAACACTAATTTAGTAACTGATTGTTCATATAGGTAAAATGTTCTTTTCTCCAGCAACCCAAGAACATCGCTACGCGCCTTGTTAGCAGGCCTATGGATTGATATTGGCTTTACAGAATGTCCCAATTTCTCGAGTTGCAGTATTTCCTGGTATACAAACGTAGCACTTAATGCTGGAATTTCAGGTGCTAGGTAGGCAATGTGTTTTTTTATTTTCATTTATTGTTTTCGTTTTATATCTGCATTTATCAATAATTTTTTGTCTTATAGTTCAGGAAATGGGAAACCGGGAGCATCCGGGTTCCACATAGATTCCTGCTGTTTGTTCAGTTCTTCTGTTGCTCGACTCTTACCTTTTAATATGCAAGACCATTGATATTTTCTCAGAAATATTCGAAATTTATCGCCTTCAAGTCGCTTCTTTCCAAGCAAAGCACTTCTGACATAACCCCACCACATGGCAAGTCCCCCAACCAGGTATGGCGGACGAAAAATTCGATATATCGCAGATGCTGTCATGTATATAAAACTGGTTCCCATGAAGTACTGCCCAAACCCATGTCGTGTTCGGCCAGTAAATATACTCACCTGGCTAGAGCCCATAGGTCTTAAATGTGTAAAGCGGATATCAGGCTCATCCCAACTAATCGCGATCCAGCCCAACATTCGGCAGCGGTGACCATCGATACCGTCCCACATAACTTGTTTAACGAACCCGCCAATCTGCTTGAAACACTCAACCCGATAGAATTTTGTCATCCCAACCGAATTTTCATCACCGCAGGCTTCGCTTATTAAATCGCCTGATTTTTCATCAATAAAATATGGTTTCCCGCTACATGTTCCTATACGGTGATTGCCTTCCATTCGTTCAATTAGTATTTCAAAATACCTTGGTGGTAAATCTAAATCTAAATCCAATTTACAAATATATGAATAATCATCAATATTGTCGGTTTTCATTCCATCATAGAATGCCTCGATTACACCAGGGCCTACTTTACGATGACCGCGATTCTTGCGGCGCACAATGGTAATAAAACTATAACGCTTTGCGTAATCTTCCAAGATAGAAGGTGTATTATCTGTAGAACCATCATCTACAATAATCCATTTTTCAGGCAAGACGGTTTGCTGGCATACGGCATCCAGTGTCTTTCTCATGTATTGCTCTTCATTTCTACATGGAGATATTATTAGATATTTTCGGCTCATATTTATGACATCCACTAAAATTCACTTTTAAGTTTTACTGCAATAAATATTCACAGCAGCTGTAATGAAATACTTTGGTTGCTAATCGGGATTGAGATACAATTTCGATCTTACCACCAATATCAGGGAGTTCCTTATGTAAGAATTGTAGCTTGGCAAGTATTGCCCCATCTATATAGCTGCCTGGTTTTATAATAATTTTTATATTAGTAGATAAAGAAATTGCTTTTCGTAAAGAATCATTAATAGCCGCAATATTTCTTTTTCCTAAATATCCGTCACATATAATCGTGTTAAGGTTCTTTTCATCAACTTGAGTTATATGAACACCGTCATTGCTTCGTTTTTTATTACGAAAAATCAGTAATGATAATGGCATTACTTTGAAGATAAGCAATTTAGTAAGAGAAAGCCCATCATTTAAATACCTTCGCCATAACGCAGGTTCCTCTTTAATTCGCCACAACCATTCCAGCCCTGACTTTTGGAGTATTTTAGGTGATCTTTTTACACTTCCGGCAATAAAATTAACGACTGCGCCCAGGTGAGATATTATCGGAGCATTGATATTCAATTTATTTTTCTCAATCCAGGATTGCCCCTTTTTAGCTCCTAGCGAAACGATAACAAAATCAACATCGTTTTTATTTATCGTGTTAATAATGTCCGGCGAACTCATTTCTTCAAGTGAGCCAAAACCAGGATTCAGACTCCCCGCACATTGTAAGCCAGATGTATGCATATTTAATTTCTCACACGCAATCTCAGCGATGCCATCTTGACCTCCAAAGAAAAAGGCCTTCATTGGTTCATGCCGCTGCTTATTGTCAATAAGGGACTCTATTAAATCTGAACCTGCAACTCTTTCTGAAACAGGCATACTCAGCATCCGAGCTATCCAGACCAGTGGTTTCCCATCGATTATACTTAGATCGCTACTGATGACCGAATCTCTAAAAGCTGTATCATTTTGGCTTGCAATCAGAAAGTTCGTATTCGGTGTTGATAAAAAACAAGGTTTATTATTTCTCACTGAATAATAAAGCTTTTCAATAGTACCATTAAGGCCAATCGCATCAAATGGCAGGCCTAATAAACACCATACATCTCTTTCAAGATTGTCATAGATTGTACTATGTGGCATTTATCTTCTCGCTATATTTGGTTGTAAAAATATACATTTTCATTCATAGCTTACGACCGCGGGCTAAAGGATTCAGGAAATTTATCCATATATCCAACCACTGCTTATGGGGAATTGCTTTGTTAGAACGCCCCATACACTGTATTGATTTTGA
>Ga0316207_10004274_pt1 | contig 12509 bp, 9 predicted proteins | sample 6weekpyrite_MG_FD_204943 | JGI IMG/M metagenome (GOLD analysis project Ga0316207, IMG submission 204943) | Microbial mat bacterial communities from mineral coupon in-situ incubated in ocean water Damariscotta River, Maine, United States -... | ecosystem: Environmental > Aquatic > Marine >... | reverse complement strand
TTCAGAATCATCTAAAATTACCCCTAATGTATGACTCCCAGTTAATGGGTATACCCTGCAGTATTCGTCAGTGATTAGAGACCCTTGAGCCGTAATATATAACTCCGGGCGCTGAGTAGCGGCACTGTGTGCATGTCCGCCTTCGAGCGGAAAGCCTAACGTGCTCACGACGTTCCCACTTGAACCTCTGGTTCAAGGCACATATCACAACGGTACAGGCGGGGTAGCCCACCCTTTTTATACAACAACACATCACACTTAAATAAAGAATGACACCTCTTACAAACAGCAACAACTCATCAAATAAAGAAGTATTCTTTTACACTTTAGCATAATCTTTTTTTATCAACTTCATTGTGGTTCAATGAAGTTATGGATACAAAAGCACTACGAACGCATATACGACAACAAAGACGCGCACTCAGCGACACAGAGCGCGAACACGCGGCTTTTTCTTTATGTGAACGCATCGCCTCTAGTAGAATTTTTCAACAGAGCAAACACATCGCCTTCTATCTCAGCAATGATGGTGAAATAGATTTAAGTTTATTGATTAAACATGCATGGCAACAAGGTAAACAGGTTTACCTACCTGTGTTAGAAGAACCTAACACACAAAAACTGTGGTTCATTCCCTATATGCCAACAACAAAACTTAAAAACAACCGTTTTGGAATTGCCGAACCTGTTCACTCATCTAAAACACGTTTACGTAAAACACTCTCACTCGATTTAATTCTTATGCCGCTTGTTGCATTTGATCAACAAGGCAATCGTGTAGGTATGGGAGGTGGTTTTTATGATCGGAGTTTAGCATTCTTAAAAAATCGAAAGCATTGGTTCAAACCAAACTTACTTGGTGTCGCTTATGAATTACAAAAACAAGAACAGTTAGAAATAAATCCCTGGGATATACCCTTACAAGCTATAGCAACCGAAAAAAAGTTATACCTTACAAATAAAAGTAAGAATTTATAAAAATTTTAAACGATCTACTTAAATTTTGAATTTTTCCTCTTATAACTAGCGCAAGATGTATAAATAAAACGATATTCCAAGATTTTTTTAATAATTTAAGCGCTTTAATGCCATAGTTCGCGATAATTTACATTTTTTACTCATAATTCTTATATAACACGTTAACTTGTTATCAAAAATGAATATTTTAGTTAATTATTTATAAAGAAATCTTAACTTGTGCCGATAACGCGATACTTTATTAATAGTTTGCCATTTATAAACTAAAAAACATAAATCACAATCAATAATCTTAGGTTGAATGTTTAAAACGCTATGTTTTGGTGCAAAAACTATGAATAAAACAATAAATCAGCTTATAAAAAGATAACTCATCCGTTTTTTTATACTTCAAACAACAAAAATGGCTAAGTTAAAGCAGATTTATCTATAAAACATATTCAAATATAGAAAAATCTTCTCGATCACACATAAAAATTCTTCTTAAGTGTTACAAAATAATAAAAAACGATAAATTTATACATAAAAAACCATTTTTAAATGATTTTTTTCTTTAATTAATAAAATATTTCATAAAATTTAAAATTTTTTCTTAAATTTCGAGTAAATAATAAAAAATTAAAAGCATTTTTAGTAAAAATGTTTTATTTAAGCGATAAAAAAGATAAAACCTATAACTTTTTATTAAAAACTAACTTAAAAATTAAATTTTTTAACTTAAAACGATAAATATTTTTATAAAAAACAAAATTAACAACAAAAATTACTTAAAAGTTATAAATTTTAAGCTTAACAACAACTAATGATGCATTTTTATACAAGATACTAGTAATTTAATTTAAGTTAGCTATACTTCAGCTTAAACATCAGTGCTCAACGGAGGGTTTAAAACCATGGCAGCTAAAAAGAAAGCCAAGAAAAAGGCTGTAGCCAAGAAGAAGGCTAAAAAGAAAGTAGCGAAGAAAAAAGTCGCTAAGAAAAAAGCTAAAAAGAAAGTAGCTAAGAAGAAGGCTAAAAAGAAAGCTAAGAAAAAAGCTAAAAAGAAAGTAGCTAAAAAGAAAGCTAAGAAGAAAGCTAAGAAGAAAGCTAAGAAGAAAGCTAAGAAGAAAGCTAAGAAGAAAGCTAAGAAGAAAGCTAAGAAGAAAGCTAAGAAGAAAGCTAAGAAGAAAGTAGCTAAAAAGAAAGCGAAGAAAAAATCTAAAAAGAAAACAGCTCGTCGTAAAAAGAAGTAAACGATGATCTAACTCTTTCAGAGATTTTTCTGAAAATTAAAGCCGGTTCAATTGAATCGGCTTTTTTTATGGCCAATATTAGGTCTTAGATAAAATGAGAATTAGCTTAAAAACATGCTGTAAGCAGGATTTTTTGTTTCTTCCCACCACGAATAACCTAAGTCCTGTAAAAACTCCTGCAAACGTTGCTCATCCTCTGTTGGAACCTGAATCCCCACTAAAACTCGACCATATGCTGCCCCATGATTTCGATAGTGGAATAAACTGATGTTCCAGCGTTCACCCATATAATTTAAAAACCGCAATAACGCCCCCGGTCGTTCAGGGAACTCAAAACGGAATAAACGTTCATTCGCAACACCATTGCCTCGACCACCTACCATGTATCGCACATGGAGCTTCGCCATTTCATTATCTGTCATGTCTTCAACAACATAATGTTTATCACGTAATGATGTTAATAACTCATTTTTTTCCGACAAACCATTTTGTAATTGAATACCAACAAAAATATGTGCATTTTTAGCATCGGCATAACGATAATTAAACTCCGTCATACCTCGCATTCCAATCAACTCACAAAACTTTTTAAAACTACCAATTTCTTCGGCAATTGTTACCGCAAACAATGCTTCGCGATGTTCACCCAATTCAGAGCGTTCTGCGACATGACGCAAGCGATCAAAGTTAATATTGGCACCACTGTCTATTGCAACCAGCCGCTGTTCACTAATATGTTTTTCTTCAACGTACTTTTTCATACCTGCAATAGCTAATGCACCTGCCGGCTCAGTAATTGAACGCGTATCATCAAAAATATCTTTAATTGCCGCACAGATTTCATCAGTTGAAACCAGAAGCATCTCATCGACACAGGCTTGAGCAACTCGAAAAGGTTCTTCGCCAACCTGCCGTACTGCAACACCGTCAGCAAAAATACCCACTTGATCAAGTACAACACGTTCACCTTCTTTTAATGCTTCTGTCATACAGGGCGCATCATCAGGCTCAACGCCGATAACTTTAATATTTGGATTTACAGACTTTATATAAGCAGATACACCGGCAATTAAACCGCCCCCCCCTACAGGAACAAAAACTACATCGGGGTTTTGCTGTAATTGCTCAAGAATCTCCTTTGCAATCGTCCCTTGTCCCGCAATCACATCAGGATCATCATAGGGATGCACATAGGTCATGCCGGTTGTTAGCGTTAAATTTTTTGCATAGGTGTAGGCATCATCATAGGTATTTCCCACCAACTCAATTTTTGCACCGAGTCGAACGACTGATGACACCTTAATTGCAGGCGTTGTTTTAGGCATGATGATTAAAGCATCTAAGCCCATTTTCTGTGCTGCAAGCGCAACACCTTGAGCATGATTTCCGGCAGAAGCCGTAATCACACCTTTATCTTTTTCCACGGCAGATAATTGTGCAATTTTGTTATAAGCACCGCGTAACTTGAAGGAGTAAACCGGCTGTAAATCCTCGCGTTTAATCCACACTTCATTTTTTAGGCGGTTCGACAGCCCTATGACGTTTTCCAGGGGAGTTTTGATTGCAACATCGTAAACTTTGGCCTGCTCGACCCTATTTTTGTATTTTTCTGTCATATTGTTCTTTTTTCGAGTGTTTTGCCTTCTTTATCAAAGTATTCCTGAACTCAGGCTAATTTAAAAATTTTATTTCAGTCACATATTACCTTATACAAAATAATGATGCTCTTGGCTAAAGTGACTCAGGCACCTTTACTGCGATATAATGCGTCCTCAAATTTTACCCTAAACCTGATGGCAGGAGAGAGAAATGACCCAAGATGAAATGAAACAAGCAGTAGCCCAAGCTGCCATCGAATATGTTGAAGCAGGCACCATTGTTGGCGTTGGCACAGGATCAACCGCAAACTTTTTTATTGATGAGCTTGCGAAAATCAAAAATAAAATTGAGGGTACCGTAGCCAGCTCAGAAGCCAGTGCAGAACGTTTACGTGGTCACGGTATTGAAGTGTTTGACCTTAACTCCGTTTCAGAAATTGCTGTATACGTTGACGGAGCTGATGAATCGAATAAATACTTGCACCTTGTAAAAGGTGGTGGTGGTGCATTAACACGTGAAAAAATTGTTGCCGCGGCGAGTAAAAAATTTGTTTGTATTGCTGATGAAAGCAAGCTGGTTGATGTAATGGGTAAATTCCCACTACCTATCGAAGTTATACCAATGGCACGTAGCCTGGTTGCCAGAGAAGTTATTAAACAAATTGGCGGAGAACCCGTTTTACGTGAAGGCTTCACAACAGATAACGGTAACATAATTCTTGATGTGCACAATTTAGATATTATGGAACCGACTAAAATAGAACAGATACTCAATAATATTACGGGCGTAGTAACAAATGGTTTATTTGCGATTAAACCCGCTGATGTATTGCTTCTTGGTACACCAGATGGCGTGAAAGTCATCAAATAATTTTTAGCTCCCTCTGCTTAAGTGGAGGGAGCACTTAATTATAGAAGCACCCTTTCGATTCCGCCCTTCTTCACATTTTTAATAAAATTAGTTTCCCACTCCTGACCAAGAATGCGGTTAGCTAATTCAATTACGATATATTCTGTTTCTAAACCTGTATCATTTTCATAACGAGACAGACCTTGCTGGCAAGCGGGACATGACGTTAATAATTTCACATTATTGTCCTTCACTTTAATGTCTCCAGTAAGCTGGCTAATCCCTTTTTGTAATTCTTCTTGTTTGCGAGAACGTATTTGTGTCGATATATCGGGTCGACTTACCGATAACGTTCCTGCTTCACCGCAACAGCGATCAGCTGATAAAACATCTTGTCCCAGCAAGGTTTCGGAAACGCGTATGGGATTGTGTTTTTTCATCGGAGTATGACAAGGATCGTGATACATATACTGCATACCTTCATTGCCAAGCGTTCGAACACCTTTCTCCATTAAGTACTCATGAATATCGAGTAAACGGCAACCCGGAAAAATTTTCTCAAATTGATACTGCAGCAACTGATCCATACACGTGCCACAAGATACAATGACTGTTTTAATATCCATGTAGTTTAAAGTATTCGCAACACGATGAAATAAAACCTGGTTATCAACCGAAATTTCTAAACCTTTTTCGGCATCACCACCCGCACGTTGAGGGTAGCCACAACACAAATACCCCGGTGGTAAAATAGTCTGTACACCTTCCTCATACAACATAGCTAATGTTGCCATGCCTATATCGCTAAACAGTCTTTCTGAGCCACAGCCCGGAAAATAAAAGACGGCATCCGAGTCATCAGTTACTTTATTGGCATCGCGAATAATAGGAATCACTTTATCGTCTTCAATATTCAATAATGCACGTGAGGTTTGTTTCGGTACTTTTGCCGGCATGGGTTTACGCATAAAATGAACAACTTGTTGGCTTGCTCGCGTTAACCCTGTTGTTGCTGCAGGTTGCTGTTCTTTTGTAATACGAAAACGTCCTGCCCATTTTGATGCTAAACGTTGTGCTTTATATCCCCACTCAATCATACCCTTACGCATAATTTTTAAAGTTCGGGGATCGGTCACATTTAAAAACTGCATAGACATCCAACTGCCTATATTAAAGCGTTTTTCACCTTTATTTTTTAAAATCGTTCGCATGGTGATCGAGACATCACCAAAATCAATATTCACCGGACAAGGTGACAAACACTTATGGCAAACCGTACAATGATCTGCAATATCATTCATTTCATCAAAATGTCTTAATGAAACACCTCGACGCGTTTGTTCTTCATATAAAAATGCTTCAATAATTAAACCCGACGCAAGAATTTTATTGCGCGGTGAGTACAACATATTTGCACGCGGAATATGCGTATTGCATTCAGGCTTACACTTACCACAACGTAAGCAATCCTTAACCATATTATTAAGCTCACCCAATTCACTGGCTTCAAGAATCAAGGCTTCTTGTTCAACTAACCGTAATGAGGGTGTATAAGCATTATTTAAACCCGAAGTTGATACAAGCTTGCCGGGATTGAATAAAGTATTGGGATCGATTTTTTTCTTATAATGTGAAAATTCTGTTTTTATATCATCAGAAAGAAATTGCATTTTGGTGATACCAATACCATGCTCACCTGAAATAACGCCGCCAAGTTTTTCTGCTAAAACCATAATGCGCTCAACCACAATATCGGCTTCATGCATCATAGTGTAATCATTAGAATTTACGGGAATATTCGTATGTACATTGCCATCACCGGCATGCATATGCGTTGCAACAAATAAACGGCTGGAACGAATATGACTGTGAATGCGATCGAGTTTTTTACGTACACCTTCCAGATCATGCCCGGAAAAAATTTCTTTTAAGGGTTTTTCAATATACCGCTGATAAGAGATACGTAACTCGCGACGCTGTAATAACTGAAATAAAGTATCGCCCGGCTTTATCGCCGCCTGGGTTTCTTCATTTAATATTTCTAAATGCGAACTTGCCGGATCATCAATTTTTTCTAAAATAACTTTCCAGCAATCATACGCTTGCTCTAAGTATGCTAAGGCAGCTTTTTTCTTTGCCTCAATAATCGCAATACGTTCATCACTTTCTTTATAATCAGGAACCTGCCCTGCCACCATAGTATGAAGCTCCGGCATATCTGTTTTTAAATACGCCTGAACTTCTTCGATAATATCTAATTTATTTTTTGTTGATAATTCGATATTAATACGTTCAATACCATCGTTATATTCAGATAACCTGGGTAAAGGAATAACAACATCTTCATTAATTTTAAACGCATTGGTATGCGCCGCGATCGCGGCAGTGCGTGAACGATCAGCCCAAAATTGTTTACGTGCTTCAGCACTTACCGCAACAAAACCTTCGGCTTCACGCATATTGGCCAAGCGTACCACTTCTGAGGCCGCGGCAGCGACAACGTGTTCTTCATCACCTGCAATATCAACCAGTAAAACCATTTTAGGCAGATCACGACGTGGCGCTTTTGTTGTATAGCCAACAGCTTTTACATAACGTTCATCCAGATGTTCCATGCCAGCAAGCTGTACCGCATCTAAATTATCAATATAGTCTTTGGTTTCAGTAATTGCAGGAACGGCTTTTTGTAAATCCGCGGCAAAAAATTCTAAACAAACAGTGCGAATAAACTTAGGCATCACATGCAACGTAAATACGGCCGAAGTAATAATGCCGTCACAACCTTCTTTTTGAATGCCCGGTAAACCACCTAAAAACTTGTTGGTAACATCTTTACCCAAACCCTGCTTACGTAGTTGAGCACCCGGTATTTTTAATACTTCGGCTTCGCCTTTTGTTGTTACACCATTGCTTTCATAATGCGTTAATTTAAACTCCGCTATTTCAACCTCATGAATTTTTCCAAGGTTATGATTTAAGCGTTCGACTTCCAACCATGAGTTATCGGGCATCACCATACGCCATGAGACTAAATTATCTAACGTTGTCCCCCACAACACGGCTTTTTTACCACCCGCATTCATCGCAATATTGCCGCCAATACATGATGCATCTTGCGAGGTAGGATCAACTGCAAAGACATAGCCCGAGGCTTCTGCTCTTTCTGCAACACGGCGTGTCACCACACCCACTTCACAATGAATGGTGGGAACGGCCTTATCGACCCCGGAGATATTGCGTAAAACAACTTCACCTAATGCATCCAGTTTTTCGGTATTAATCACTGCACAGTTTTTAGTTAACGGCACCGCACCACCGGTATAGCCTGTACCACCACCACGCGGAATAATCGCCAAACCAAGCTCGCTACAGGCTTCAACAATCTTGTGAATTTCACTTTCAGAGTCAGGGTTAATCACCACAACAGGGTATTCAACACGCCAATCCGAAGCATCGGTGACATGTGACACGCGTGCCAGTCCATCAAAACAAATATTGTCACTACGTGTGATTTTTTTAAGGCGCTTTAGCGTGGTTTTACGCAACGCACGTTGTTCAGGAAACCAGGACTCAAATTGAGTAATGGCTTTTCGCGTCAACGCAGCAAGCTCTAAAGCTTGTTGGTTGGTATTCGATTGAGGGTTATTTTGCTCATGATTCGCACGCGACTCAATCTGGTCTAATCGATGGTGTAAGGCTTTAATTAATAGATTAAGCCGTTTACTGTTTTCTAATAAATCATCCTGAATAAAGGGATTTCGGCTCACCACCCAAATATCACCTAAAACTTCAAATAACATTCGAGCAGAACGTCCTGTGACACGCTCTTGACGTAGAGATTGCAAAATATTCCAGGCATCCTCACCTAAAAAACGTATTACAATTTCACGATCAGAAAAGGAAGTGTAATTATAAGGGATTTCGCGAATTCTTTTGCTGGGATTCAAATTTCGGCTCATGAACACATTTTATGCTGATTAAAATGACATTTTAGCATTGAATAATACGCGCAAGATAGCGCTAACAGCCATTAAGGCTAAGCGTAAATTATAATAGGTGCAGAAACCAATCTAAGCTACGGTCACACCTACAATATAAATAACCACAATATAACGTAGCAATTTACCAATCATAATGAACAACAAACTTGCCAACCAATTGATTCGCAACCAACCCGCTGCAACACACAGGGGGTCACCGACAATAGGTAACCACGATAATAATAATATGGCACTACCGTGTTTTTGTAACCGTAGCACGGCCTTTTTATGAGAAGGTTTAAAGAGTTTATCCGCAGAATAACGAAGTGAAATAATTCGTCCTATCCCCCAGGATGTCATGGCACCCAAGGTATTTCCAAGTGTTGCGATAATCACTAACAAATACAGTGGCTGAGTGGATTCTGAAACAAGGTAAGCCAAAACGGCTTCGGAGCCACCAGGAAATAAAGTGGAAGAAATAAACGCACTAAAAAAGAGAACCCAAAGCGTCATTCGATATAGTATTTGCGATTTATCACGATATCACTATGGCAGTCAGCTTTAACAACCATAACAAAAAATTTGAAGCTATGGGTTTTATTAATACTCAGGGATGTTTTCAGCATATTTTGTGAGGTTATGTTCTTAGACAGAAAACGTAATCTTGTCCTCTATTCTTTCTTTAAAGCGTGAGAAAGTAATCAAGGGATCGTTCAGATACTAGCCCCTTGATTACAACAAATAAAGCAAACTTAAACTTAGAATTTCCAGTTATACTGCGCGCTGAAAATATCGACGCTAACGTCATAATTACCCGTTAAAGTGTGCCCAAATGAAGAAGTTCCACCATTATTAATTTCAGCATCATCAAAAAAGATGTGAGTGTAGCCCACATCAACACTTGATGTCTTTGAGGTCTTGTAACCAAAGCCAAGACTCAACCAAATCCGGTCTTCATCAGGCAATCGGGCAGTACGATCTTCAGCTGTTGCAATCGGGGTTTCATCTAGCGCGAGGCCAGCACGATAAACCCACTTTTCATCTGCCTGGTAATTCACACCCAGTGAATAACGAAAACTATCTTCCCAGTTTTCAGGAATAGTCGTTGTTGGTTGTGCACTGTCATAATCCACGACTAATTTGTCAAAGCGACTCCACTTAGTCCAGGTGACATCCGCCAACATCGTCCATTTAGAGCTGAAAGCCTGATTTAAGCTCAATGAAAGCGTTTCAGGTAAATCAATACCGGTTGTTATGCTTGCATCTGCAAATGCCGTACTCGCGCCAAGAATCGCATTTAATCCGGCAGAACGGGTGAAGTCAGCGGTGCCTTTTATCGATTGTTTTACATTAGAGCGATAAGCGAATCCCAAACGGGTTTCATCATTGATGTCATACAGTAAGCCAATATTCCAGCCGAAACTCCAGTCGTCTCCATTTAAAGACACGGAGCTGTCGGTGTTAACATCGCCCAGCGTTGTTAAACCTGCCGCATTACAATTCGCACTTGTAGTTACACTTAAACAAACGGCCCTGGAGTCAATTTGATTCGCTAAGGTTGCTTCAAAATATTGTGCGCTCACACCAAAACCAACAGCGAGTTTGTCATTGACCTTAAATGAAGCCGAAGGGTTAATATTTAAAGAAGCTATTTCTGATTTAGTCGCATTATAACGTCCTGCCCAGGTATCAGAGTAATTTGTTGACTGTCCAAAGGGTACGTTAATACCCAGGCCAAATGTCCACTTGTCATTCAGCTTATTCGCATAATAAAAATTTGGTATAAGCGCTGTTGCCTCAGAAATATCATTCCCCCCTGATAATGTTCCGCCCCCTAATGATGAGTTAAGTGTTGAACCATTATTAGAAAAGCCTGCAGAAGCCATAACGACATGACCCGCCACCACAATTTGCTGACCGTCTAACTTACTCAATCCCGCAGGGTTAAAATAGATGGTACTGGCGTCTTCTGCTATAGCTGCAGCACCCGCAAAGGCATTACCCATTCCACTTGCACTGTTTTCTGCGATAGCAAAACCCGCAGCATGTACGTTTGTTGTGATTAAGCCGCTTAATACTGAAACGACAAATAGTCTTTTTTTAAGTAACATTTTTTGATGCCCCTGATTATTTTAACTGTTATGCTTATTTTTATTTAGCTTACCTATAATACCTATACAAAACACCTTTTCCAAAAAAAAATGAAAACAGTCAAGTTCAATATAATCAAAAACTAATATAAAGCGCTTTTCCATATCTATATTACAGGAAATACTTTCTGGGGAGACGAGTATTTCTTATTATTTATCATTATCAAGTATGCAGGTTACAACCATTAAAGATAACAAGATGACGCTCTTTACCTGCCCATTAAAAAAACACTACTTCCATAAAATTACCTTGATCATCATATGACCATTACTTCATTTAGAAACAGTTAAAGTTAAAACACGTATTATTAAGTCGTCTCAAATTATAGACTGCAAGTACATATAAAAATAAAGGTTTCCGCATAAAAAAGGCTCTGTAAACAGAGCCTTTTATTTTTAACGCTTTAACATGTTAAACCATGTTTAAAACTTCCAACCATAAGCAACACCCAAAGAGTTTTGACTCATACTAATATCTGCATTACCACCACCGAAAGAAGTAGGTATTGAATTATTGCCCTTAATAGTATTATCCAAGGCACGCATATACATAACACTTAATTCAGACTTATTTTGAAGTGTCCAGGTAGCTCCAAGCGTAATATGATCTTCAATTGTCGCTGGTGCAAGCAGATTAAAGAAAGTCTCACCCTCTGGTATAGGTGCAGAACCACGATTCCAACCGGCACGCAAGACCAGGTCACTGTTAAGTTGATAATCAGCACCTAATTTTATAACGGTCATATCTTCCCAACCAAAACCAGCACTATTGTCTGCACCTAATTTATTACCTGATACCGTGAGGCCACTTAAAGGATTTGCAATTGACTTAACATCGCTATATTCAATTTTTGTTACGTCTAAGGCCACATTCATCTTAGGTGTTGCCTTAAATTTTAAACCAAGACCATATGTTGCTGGTATATCAAAACCACCACCTTCAGCAAATAAGCCTTTATATTTATCAAACTTAGACATATCGGCCTTAGATTGATAGGTCACACCCATGCTAATGCTGTCACTAATTTCACCCGTCCAACCGAGTCGTAAGCTAAACCCCGTTGAAGTATCCTTGCCATTGTTTGTCACATTTCCTGGCGAACTTGAATAATTCGCATTATCAAAATTTTCCAGACCTGTTGCTTCAAATGTTTGGTAAATCATATTAAGAGCAACACCAAATGCATTTTTATCATCCATCTTCATGGAAAATGATGGCGTAATAAATAATTGCTCGAGGTTAACACCGGCGTTGGTTGACCCCATCAGTCCAATTGGCTTTTTATAACTGGTATTCATACCACCATTACCAAACACTGCTATGCCCCATGCCATTTTGTCATTAATCATTGAGTGGTAACCAAATTCTGGGATTAAGAACATATCATCGGCATTTGGATCATAACTCACTGTACCAAGACTACCATTACCAACGATGTCTGTTTTACGATCAGGAATAAAAAGATCCACACCAAAATCTATTCGGTTACCGGTTAAAACTACATTTGCAGGGTTAGTAGCCGCAGCTAAACCATCTTGCCCATAAGCAATACCTGCGCCCGCCATGCCTTTAGCCTTCGTACCATAACCATGCGCAAAGTAACCATTGGTTGCCATCGCTGTCATCGGCGCGGCCAATACTGCGGCAACGGAGCACGCAACCAGACCTTTATTAAATTTTTTCATTTTTGACTCTCCTCTTTTTATTACATGTCGAAATG